>JGI24737J22298_10000006_pt1 | contig 62764 bp, 67 predicted proteins | sample KBSCornC3_FD_22298 | JGI IMG/M metagenome (IMG submission 22298) | reverse complement strand
GGCCGCCACTCCGTATCCCATACACCGGCTTGCTCAAGTTCAGCTTGTAGGGCGGCCAGTCCCGCTTCGTCAAGGGGAGGGTGAATAGTTACAACTGTACCTTCCGCGTCTATACGTGGAGATACCCTATATAGAGAATACTCATTCATAGGTAAACTATAGTATGCGTCTGCCAAAGTGTCAATAATCTGACATACTATCGACGAAGTATCTGGTAATTTTGAGTTCGTCCATAGAAGCGTTAAAGATTGTCAAAGGACGTAGTGATGATTTCAGGGCTATCAATGCCTAGTTTTATTGCCGAATCAAGGCTGGGATTGTCGCTCTTTATGATGAGAAACTGCCCGACACCTTCAATATCGTTAAGGCTCTGTTCTTCCTGGCCTTTTATATACACTTTGCGATGATTTACAAGCACTCGCTTTATGCCATACTGTAATGTCAGCTCGTCAGTTACTTTTTGCTCATCATTAACGGGATTGCTCGAGACTATATCGAATTTTCCGTCACGCGCTTTAAGAATAGTCTTAAATACTCCTTCACGTTTCTTAGTGAGTTTCAATACATGACCTTCAGGCTGATTGAAATAAATGTATTCTTGGGTATCTTCTTTTGTAAGCTTACCGCCCAACGCAATGATTTGCTTTTCGATTTCTGCGATGGATACAACCCTCAGCTTCAGTTCGCGCTTCATGTTCTTACTATAGCAAAAGAAGACACGGCAATTAGAGCTGTGTCTTCAGTGTTGTGTATCCTACTATGGTGAGCCTAACGACTACTCGGGTCGAAACCTTCTTTGGTGAGTTGGAATATATTGAAACTCAACTCAGAACACTGGGTATATACTAGTATACGAAGGTTTACATTAGTATATATACATACTACACTAGTTTTAGGAGGAATATTCATGTCAGCAACTCAAGCAATCAAACTAGATGATGAAACTAACAGCCGCTTAAAGGCGCTGTCCCAACAACGCAACAGGTCTGCTCATTGGCTTATGCGTGAAGCCCTGCAAAGATACCTCGCCGAGGAAGAGCGCTACGAACGCGAGAAGGCAGAAGACTTGGCCGAATATGAAGACTACATGTTGACTGGCAAAGCCATAGACAACGAGACCGTTACAGCTTGGTTGAATGAACTTGCAGATGGCAAAAAAACAACATGGCCAAAGCAAAAATAGTTTGGCGTGAACGCGCGCTTGAAGACATTTCTCGCCTTCACGATTTCTTGTTTGAAAAGAATGAAGAAGCGGCCGCAAAAGCAGCCCGAGTAATTTTACGAGGCAGTTCTCTACTTGAAGAGTCTCCGCGACTTGGCCGTCCAATGGCAGACGGCACGGGAAGACGTGAATTATTCATTCCCTTTGGTGCTGGATTTTACGTATTACGCTACTTCCTCACAAACGATATAGTTATCATCGTTCGTGTTTGGCATGGACGCGAGGACAGAAAAGAAGATTAGCTCCATACAAGGAATGCATAGATTACAAAAAGCCTCGGATATTCGAGACTTTTTGTAACTCATGATTTTCGACAAAATATTCTTGGTACGAAATGGTGAACGCCACGTCCCAAATATGAAATACTTTGTGCTTAGTTTTGTTTAAGTTAAGATGGAAATACATTATAAGGGGGATAGGTAAATGAAAAGACAAGAAGGTTTTACTCTCATAGAAATGGTAGGTGCTATGGGTACTATAGGCGCCCTTGCCCTAGTTGTTACCTTAATGTAACTAGAACCCGTTCGCGTGATGGATATTTAGGTGGAATCTTTTAGAGACTGACCTATTCAAAATTATGTGACAGGGCTCATTGAGCTAGGTATGGAATATCACGACGGCAAAGCTTACATAGCCGTTTGATCATATAAGCGTAATTTTGCTCCAAACCACAAGATTTCAGATGGCAGATTGTCTGCTAGCAGTTCTCAATCAACCCTCTAAAGTCAAAGTTCGCCAATACCGATCGTGGCGCCCTGTCACCATCTGTACCAAGTAAAGCCCGCAAGCCATATACAAGGTTTTCGCCATCAATAAGAACTATTCGTCGCATACAAGTATTCTAACAATAAAAAGACCTCGCGAGAACAATTGTCCAAGCGAGGTGCAGTAATTTCAGTATAGCACAGTTGATAAAATGATCAATACGTTTTATAGAATGGCGCCCTCACGTCTAAAGCTGAAAACACTTTATGGACGAAGTGTAGAAGGAATGGCGAGCGACTCATAAGTTAGGCATTGGTTAAAAAGCTGGACAGTAGCTACAAAAATCAAACTCTCTGAGTAGTTTCGCCAAATACGACTGGAGTGCCACCGGTAAATATTATATCGCCGTCGTTGTATATGATCGCCTGGCTGTCGGTTACCCCATACAGGGGAAAGGGATTATTTTGCAAAAGAGGCGTTAACTTCTTCGCATTGCGCCAAGGATGATCTTCTCTTTCATAGTGAGGCAGAATATTGAAGTTAACGAGCTCAAGAGGCGGTTCAGCTAAGTGCTCTTCCCATGCCCCATACTGATCCTGCCAATAGGCTCGATCTTTGATGTGGGCACCTAATACATTCGCCCCTGCTGATGTCCCCATAACAACTTTGGTTTGAGTTAATCTTCGTAGTAGCTTGTCAAATCCAGTTTCACGGAACAACCTAGGCAGCACTAGCTGCGCGCCGCCCACAACATAAATGACGTCAGCAAAAGCGAGACGCTCTTCAATTTCATCAATATTATTATATGCTCGCAGATTAACGAACGAGATCACACCTTTGGCATATTTTGCAATATGCGAGAGTTCATTAATGAGCCAGCCTTCATGACGTCCAGCTTTAATACCTACATACGCCTCATTGATGACCGCCACATTAAGATCGGCCAGCGGCTTTCCGACGAGACTGCTTACGGCTTCAGCAATTTCCAAAGTAGTAAAACCCTGAGATGCAAGAACCAATTTCATGACCTTACTATACTCGAAGAGGACCCGTGAGACTAGCCTACATAAAAGAAAACGACTCTGCAATAACACAGAACCGTTTACGTTGTGATTTCTACGTGGTGACCTCACGGAGAATCGAACTCCGATTGCCGGGATGAAAACCCGGTGTCCTAACCGTTAGACGATGAGGCCATGGAAAGCGCGGCAATTGAGCACGCCGCACTATCGCTGTTTGGACTGGCTTATTTTAACACAACAGAGAGGAATATGCTATAGCTGAACCAAAAAGCGGGCGTATTTTTTGTCTACTGCGCGGCTTGTCCGTCTAATCTGATATGCATGATTAAACGCTCCAGTTCGGCATCATAAAATAAGGTGTACCTAAGTGGCTCGGCGCCCGGCAAAGGCCGAAAACTGGCCTGTTTTGTATCATGGTGGACAGTCATCAAGCGCTTAAAATCGTCAAACGCTGTTTTTGTAAGATAGTCACTTACCCGGTGATCCGACTCCCAGTGCGCCATGGTGGGCGGCAAATGCAGTCGCCTAAGGATGTGAAATCCGGGATCCATAACCACAAAGGCACTGTTATTGCCTGCCATATACCGATTAAGGGCTATGGCGGCTGTCCGTTCGCGGTTAAAGACATACGCGTCAGTGACATCCTGGCTAATGACCGCAAATTGGATACACTCACCTACACTGTTTAAGATAGGGATCATTTTCACCTCGAAGCGTCGCTTGCCGCGCGGCGTCTCCATCCATTCGCTGTATTCGACTGGCTCTTTGGTTTGAACCACACGCCGGTAATGGCTTGCAACTTGCTCGTACACTGCCGGCTCAAGCGCCTCGTCGATATACGTACCCGTCTCCGGCTTGGGAAATCCTGATGTCGAGCCAAACGTTTTGTTCGTAAGCAGGACTTTGTACCGGTCGTCAGGCTCAACCGTGACAAGCACGACGCTGTGGCCGACATTGTCGAACACCATCGAGAGATAATTAATAAACATCAGTGAAGACGCATCAGTGTGCATTCGTATATCATATCCTACGAGTGGACTAGCGAACAATTAGATTTATTGCATAGCTATACAGCCTCCTCTACAATACTAAGACGTGCTGGATCTAAACCGCTATAAATCACCACGGCTAAAAACTAGCCAAACCAGAAGCAAAGAGCGTATCCGATTGATTTTGGCTACCTCATTGCGTTTATTTCGGGAAAAAGGCATCGACCAGGTGACCACTAACGATATCGCTGAGACCGCACATATTCCTATTGGATCAGTGTACCGTTATTTCAAGAATAAAGAAGATATCATCCTGGCAATCACCGACTTACAAACTGATGACGTCGTCAAGCTTTTTATAGATATCGCCGACAACCCGCTCCTACCACACCTCAGCTGGAGTGAACTACTGATTATTATTACGGATACGTGGGCCCAGCATACGCGCTTTAATGATACCTTTACTTTCTTATACTTTTTGCGCTGCAACAAAGGCTTGGCTGAAAAAGCCGAGATACGGTGGCAAAAGATACATACAGCCTACGCCGCCATCCTCCAAAAACGTGACCCTCGCATTTCGACTGCCGACATTGACTCCTATATACAACTTAGTTGGAGCACCGTAGAATTGAGTGTCACGGCTTCAAAAGAAACCGCTTACAACACGATACGTATTATCGCGCGCTATCTGGAACAACAATACCGTTAACTACTTGTCTGACTCTATGTAAATCCAGCCAGTCCGGATGCTGCGGGCTGCCGTGGTCAGCGTCGTGGCGCTGTTAACATACCTGGCTAGCGTACCAGCACCTGGTAAGTTTACACTGCTGGTACACACCCGTGCCCCGTTGATCCTAAAGATAATATCGGTTGTGCCCGTCTCCTGAATTTCGAGCTTAAACCCGTTAGCAGTAACCGTTACGCCGCTGTTAAGCACATTCTGCGTCGTATTATCTTTAGTAATACATTTCCAGGTGGTATCGGAAGCACTGGTATCAAAGCGAAAAGCGGCGTAGCGGCCGGCAGGGTTTGCCGAAGCTGCCATGGTAGCTGCCGTCTGATTTGTCATACCCGCCCATACTCTAACCGTTGTCAGCGTAGGTACTGATACATAACTTTGGTACAGCACGTTACGGCCACCAAGCAGGTAGTTGGCATTGCCGCTGACACTGGCCACAGTTGCCGAGGTCGTACTTGTCGCATGGTCCAGCATGGCCGGTTCAGCTGTAGTTGCCGCGACTGCCGTGTTAGTGGTGGCAGAGATTGTCGCCACGTCACCACTAACTTGGTAGGCGGTACCGCTCCCGGGATAACTGATCATCGTTGGCCGTCGGACATTTGGCCGCGGTGCACCCAGACAGTCTTGCCACTGGCCATTCTCATAACAACGGCTGCGCCGGTCATCGCTGTTGTAGTAGCTACCGCCATCTATGCCGGCCGGGTCGCCGGTCGTATTTTTAGCGTCAAGTACGAGCAATGCCCCTACTCCGTCAGGCGTGGCATCACCAACATAAATACGATCATTCTGTGCATCGGCTGAAAAGAGCTCCACCGTACTCCCTGCTTTCTGAACGGCAAAAGCGGTGGTCGAATCAGATTGATTTTTAAACAATGCATCACCATTATTGTTAATCGTAAGTACGTTTGCTCCGTTACGCTGTAGTTGCAAGATATTGGCCGTACCACCCGTCTTGTTAACAAATAGTGAAGCATTAGCCGTAGAGCTATCCGTCTGCACTCCTTGGGCCAGCTGTAACAAGTTATCCTTTGATAGACCGCCCACATTCTCGCTGTTAAAAGCAAATGGCGAAGCAGTCAACGATACGCGCGGTGTCATTTCAGCGTCTGTGCCCACTTTTATACCCAGATATAGCGAGCTGACGTTAAAGCTGACGCTGCCGGGTAACGCGGTTGTATCTCCTAGATTAGTCTGGAATAGGCCGTCAGACAGCGTAATAGATTTGGTTTCAGACCATATGCTGGAGCCGCCCGAGCCGGCAGTATACAGTGAGAAAACAATACTGTAGCTGCCGTCCGCGACATTCGTGCCATCAGGATTTGCAAGCTTGCCCTGAAATGCGATCTGCGGATTAATCGTCGCATACGATTTGGCCGAGAACACACATACAATCGAACACAATAAAAACAGGCCGAATAATACGCGCCTCATGTTATATCCCTACCGATTAACTTTATGCGCTTGGGCGGAGGATCGGCTGCCTTTTTGTGTAGTCGTTTACGAACCGTGGACCACAACTTCTTGCAGGCGATCACCAAACCAACAGCGATACCAACAAAGCCGATAACTTGCCACCACGCGATATAGAAAAAGCTGACGTTACGTACGGTTGATATCTCCTGGCCGCTTGTTTTATATGCCATCGCCATGCGGTATCGACCGGATGACATCCGGTGTGTTTCCTGGTGTACGACGTTAGCAGTCTGTAGTCGCCCGCCGGGCACCACGGCTAAAGAACCTTCGTTGATAACACCGCTGGCTATCGTGCGGCCGTTAGTGTCTGTTACCGCTATAGAGCCCCGCGGTATAACAATGGTATTGCCCGTATTTCTAAATGTAGCTTTGAAAGTTCTTGGCAGCGACCAGGCAAAGCGCGGCCAATCACCTTGTGCCATAGCAAAGCTACTGGTAGCGCCTTTGTCTTTAAGTAAGACGATCGGTATATCCAGTTTCGGCGTAATCGCTATCTGAGATGCTGTCGCAACAGAATGCTGCGTAAGGCTGAGAGCGATTGGCGTACTGCCCGGCAGCAAAACCTTATCGTCCTGAACGGTAATGTGTTGCACCATACGCTGGCCGGGTTGCAGCTCAAGATGATACGCCTGAAGGTGGACTATATTTTCGAGCTGTTTTGCGGTTAGCGTTCGTTCGCCCGATCCGGGAATAGGCTGGGCGGCAACAGAAAAATCAAGCGTGATAGCAGTAGCGTACGTATTACCGACGGTCATGTCGGTCCCTGCTTGTGTTTGGCCGGGTTGCAACTCCAACGTAACAGTCGCAGGACTTACGGTAACGCCCGCCGGCGCTGCTATTACCTTCTCGGTAAACAACAGCCCTATCAAAAAAAGTGCGACAACCAATACTCCATTACGCACGTCGTCTTACCTTACGGAATAATTTGTACGACTGCCAAAAAATAGCAGCCAAGCCCGCAAGCAGTATAAGTGTAATCCCTAAAAGGATACCAAGCAGTCGCCATGGCATTACCCAAAAGCCATGTGTAACGACCAGGGGTACATCTCGGGAGCCATCGTTGTAAACGACGACGGCTTTGGCCACATAATGCCCTATACGTACCTGATTCAGCTCTTTCCAATTCCATTCCAGGCGAAGGCTGGGATTGCCACTTTCAGAAGCCTTAATCGTTACGAATCTTGGAAACCCGCTATCCCAGGTAGATGTAAAAGCCCGGCTTTTATCGGGAAGAATATAGCCGCCACTATCATTGATAGGAAGCGTCGCGATAGGAGTAGCATCATCAGCATTACGTTGGATAAAGATAGTACCCGTCGGCCGTCCGATAACGTTACCCGCATTATGCGTTTTAACTGAAAAAGAAATAGGTAAGAATTCATATCTTTTTTTGTCTGTCTGAAAAGCATCTACAGACATAGAAGCTTTAGCGTCAGCGCGGTTGATATTTAACAGGTTAAATACCGCGATGGAAGCCTCAAACGTGGCTGCCCCCGGCGTTTGGGCAGCCTGCTGTTCGCGTTCTAAAAGAATTGCAAAACTATAGCTAAAGCCTGCCGTCGCGGGCACCTGGTACCTAATGGGGAGTTTTTGTTCACTGCCCGGATTAACCGTTATATGGTTTTGGCCAAAGGTTACCCACGATGAGATATCTGCAGGAGCGCTTCCATTTATCGTTATTGTCTTACTGTCGCTGCTGGTGGTAAAAGACCGTAGAATAGGGTGTAGCGTTTCGGTATGTCCGCCGAAATTGCGGATTGTTAGCTCTGTCGTCTGGCTCTGTCCGGGCGTAAGCGTCAGTACAAGCGGCGATGGCGAAGCCTGGATTTTAAAACCATCATTGGTTTCGGCGCTGGCAGGTTGTGTAACCAGGAATACCATACTAATGCAAGTCACTAGTAAAACGGAAATCGGCATGAAGTTCGGAAATCGGATCTGCATTTTCTTCTCGTATGGATGTTAGAACAAGCCAGCACCGACTATGGTGACTACGTCGCCGTAGTCTGAGGCCGCCGGAGTAAGCGGTCCAATTGCTGCATTGTTTTTAAGCGTCATAACCGCGTTGCTGGCGGTGCCGTTAGAACTGGCAATAATTCGTTGCGTCGTATCAAGACCACCGCCCTGTCCGGTGGCGGTGCCCACAAAAGGCGCGGCCACCGCAAGAGTACCACTACCGCCTGCCTGCGTTCCAGTAACACCTAAATTGTAACCTTCGGTGCCGGCACTAAGCGTACTATTGGTACCCGGCGTCGTAGATGAGAGCGTGTAGCTGGCTGTCGGTGAGTTCAGGCCAGTGGCGCTGTCTTTTGCCCACACCATCCAACCACTCTTGGAGTTAGTGTTAATGGTAACTGTTCGGGGGGTGGGGCTAATCGTTACCGCGCCTGTAGACATAGAGCCAAGCAGGTCACTGTTTGCACTGAGCGCAAAGCTGAACGCTTGAGGCACCGAGGCACTCACTGACAATTGGTCATCACTGATGGTGGCAGTAGCGTAAGTCGCTAAATCGATGGTGGCCGAGCCGGCATCTTTTGTAGTGATAGTACCGGTATTGGAGCTAGTGGCGCTCGATTTCGTTTGCACCGCGCTGCTATTAGCCCAGTTAAAGCAGTACAGCGTACCGACGGTCAGGTCGCCGCTGGGGAAGGTGACTGATTGAGAGGTAACATTATTCGCCGTAGCGATACTCGGCCATGCCGTTCCGCCGGTAGGCCATGCCAGATTGGTCGTGTTGACCGTAAAAGTACCCGCTGCACCGAGGCTATAACCAGTTGGAAAATCTACGGTCACCGAAGCTTCCGTAGCAGTCGTAGCCGCCTTGGCACACACCGTACCTGTCGTTTGCGTTGATGTCTTTATGCGGTCAAACCTAACCGATGCCTGGCTCAAGCTGGCAGCCGCTACGATACCCGATGTTTGCCAGATACAAGCACCGGTAAGCACAGCAGCAAATACAAAAGATGAGTATTTACTCGCTTTTTTAAAGCCAAGAAGTGCTTTGTTCTTATGAATCATTAACATCCCCTTAAATTATTATGCTTGAGCTTAGTATGTCTCTTCGATAGAAAAAATGCAACTAGAAATGTAGCTGTAAACCGACGGTTATCTTATCAGTATAGTCACTGGCCGCTGGTGTCAGTGCCGCCGACTTAGCCTTCAAGGATATACCCAGGACACCTCCCGTTATACTGTTGGAAAACTGACCGGCAATTTGTGGCGTCGTCGTAATGATACCCACCGTATTACTGCTACCGTTGTATGGGCTGGTTGCCGTCAGCGGGCCGCCGCTGCCCTGTGTCGTACTCGATACTTGGGCACCGTATCCGCTGCTCGCGCTTGCCAGATCACCCGTCACCGAGGCCAGCGTAAAACTATTCGATGCACTAAAAAGTCCTGATTGCGTATCATTTATCGTGATAGTCCCGCCTTTTTGGGCATTCGTAGTAACACCTATCTGCACAAGTGCGTCTGCGGTCGTCACCGCACCTGCCGCCAAACTGTTAAACGCTGCGACAAATGGCGGCACCCCACCTACATCTGTTGCCAGGCTAAACGTGGCCGTCGGTAAAACGGTAGCCGCACTACTCGTCGGACCAAACTTGCTGCCCGTAAATGCCCCTTGCAAAGCCGACACCTTTACCTGGTAGGTGGTATCTGGCTGCAGATCCAATATCCAAAAACCACTGGATCCGCCCCAGCCTGTATACGTTTTATAGTTAGCTATCGAGAGAGTGCTCGCGGTCGTCTGGTCACTCTGCACATATTTTGTCGTAACAAAGTTATCGCTGCTTATTGCGATCAGGTAGCGTGTATCACTGGCAAAACCTGTTGCCTGCAACGTCAAATGCAAACGATTATAGCTACTGTCGGGGTTAGTAAACGTTGCTGCAGGCGGAACAGAAGCCGTTATACTATTGGTAATACCCTCGGGTAAACGATAGCTGGTACTGCCCGCTGTACTATTGCCCGACCCAGCTGCTGGCAGTAGGCGGTAATTAGTGCTCGAACCGGTGCCCACCCCATTACCTACGTCATAGTTTTGTAACGTGTAATTGGTACTTGCCGGAATAAGTGCCATGATCCCCAAAAGCAGTGTGCCACGCATATCCGGCATTGTAACACAAGCAGTGTGATAAGCCGCGTTACGCTTGCTTTGTAATAGAAGCTATATCGCCCTTTAGCCAGGCATTGCATACGGCGTCGGTGTCTTCGGGCCGGCCTACCGTTATTCGTACGCCATGGGACGTCACGGGTTTTACCCATACATCATGTGCTTTAAACGCCTCGGCCACCTTTTCGGCAAACTCACCAACCGGCAGCCATACAAAATTCGCATAGCCATCGACGACATCCGCACCCAGTTGGCGAAGCTTATCGGCCAAACGGTGGCGCTCTGTGCTGACCGTTTTAATATGTTCCTGTAATGTCTCTTGATCATGCAGTGCTGCTATTGCTGCCTCCTGGACCGGTAGCGGAACAGGGAAAGGAAGCCCGGCACTTGCAATGCGTGCAGCCAGTACCGGTTGCGCCACGGCATACCCTACCCGTAGGCCCGCCAAGCCATAGGCCTTTGAAAAGGTACGCGTCAGCATAACATTAGGATGCTTCTTTATAAAGCTCAGGCTCTCGATAGCTTCCGGGTGATCAACAAACTCATGGTATGCCTCATCGATAAGTACAATAACGTGATCTGGTACCTGTTTGATAAACGCCGCGAAATCAGTGTTATTTACAATCCCCCCGGTCGGCGCATTAGGCGTACACACGATAACTATCGATGTTTCCGGTGTAATGCCTCTGGCCAATAGTTCCAAGTCGCAAGCGTTTTCCTTGAGATTTACGTGATGTATCGGCATGCGCAAAGCCTTGGCCGCTAAGTCAAAAGCCTCAAACGACGGCCAGCCATATACGACTTCACCACCCCCCGCTGCTACCATTGCCTGTTGAATCACCCCGATACTGCCCGTACCGCCGACCACTACCCAATCAGGCTCAACACCAATATGGTCCGCGAGTGCTTTGCGGAGCGTTAACCCATCCCACTCGGGATACCTATTTGCCGCCTGTACCGCATCTTCCAGCGGTCGTAGTACCTGCCGCGACGGAGCAAATGGCAGCTCATTTAAGTGCAGCTTTACTGCGTTTTTCATCCCACCCCCCCTTTAATCGTAGTTTAATCATACGTTTAAGTAATCCTTAACACGTGTAAATAAACTTACAAAAAACTAACAAAGTTAAATAAAAGAGGCATAAAAAATATCCTCTCGGTGCAAGAGAGGATATTTATAAGAATTTGCTTTGTTTCGGAGCGGTCAGTCAATGCTCGTTAGGGCTACTGTAGCACACTTTTTGAGCGATGGCTACCAGTTATCCACAGCTTTGGGGCCGAGGCCCCACGGCTGTGGGAGGTGGCTTTATGAGCGTCGGCGACGACTCGTAACAACGCGGTGGACTGCTGCACCTGCAGCGGATGTACCGGCGAATAGGCCGACTACGTTACCCATACCAGTGTTTGGCAGAGAAACTGGGGTGCTTGGAGTCTCAGGGGTTGGAGTACATTCAGGGCTACCTACTGGTACACCTGGCTTACACTCTTGCTGACATTCAGGGGCGTTTGGTGGGAATTTTTCCTTACCAGGAACGGTACACATTGGGGTCTTTTCAGGAGTTACCTTAGTCTGGCAAGTCTTGCTCTGGACACCGCCCGCAACGTTGAAGTTAACCTTGGCCGCGATGGTGTGCTCTACAGCGTCATCGAAGCTGTAATCCTTGTAGATGTTACCGTTTGCGTCTTTGGTGGTTACACCAGTTGTGGTGTTCTTACCGTCGAGCGTAAAGTCAGCATCCTTAAGGGTTGCGCCATTACCTTGGTTTGTCTTAACAGTAAAGCGGAACTGAGTCTTCTTGTCGTTGAGGACAGAAGCTACAAGTGCTGTACATGCGTAGTAAGGAAGTTTAACAGTTACCTGCTTAACACAGCTACCAGAAGCAGCGATAACTTGGGTTGCGCCACCAGGAACCTTAACATATACGGTTACCTTAGCGCTGAAGTTACCTTCTTTGGTGTAAGTGTGAGTAACTTGCTCACCTGGGTTAGTCTTAGTGACTGTGCCACTACCGTCACCGAAGTCATAGACGACGTGGTCGATAGTTGCGCCATTACCGGCAGAAGCAGCAGTACTAAAGTTGTACGTGTTGTCCTTGCCAGATACAGCATCCATCTTAAGGTTGTCACAAGCATAGCTTGGAACCTCAGGGGTACCGTAGTTAGGGTTTGCACAAGCGGTCATAACAGCGAACTGCATCACACCCTTGTCGTTGAACATTACCATCACAGGGATGCTGCTGCTCAACATAACGTCTTTGTTGCTTGATTCGTAGTATGTCTTGCCATTGATGTTCACAGCCTTCTGTGGGTAGTGGCTGTTAGCGTTACGGCCAAGGCTCCATACGTTAGTAGCGACAATGCGGCCGTCTACAACGATGGTACCGTCATTCTTAGCAACACCGGCTTTAGCAGACGTCACAAACTTGGTAAGTTCGCTCGACTGCAGACCATACTTAGCGTAAATAGCTGGTAGGTCGCCAGTGGCGTTAGCGTTATATTTGTTGGCGAAGTCGTTAACGTCTACTGCACCACAATATACAATTGAGTTAGCAGTACAGTCCTGCCCTGCGGCAGAAGACTTCTGGTGTGTGGCGTGACCAAGGCTAACTGCACCAGCCAAGGCAACCACGAAAGCGGTAGCAACAACAAGCTGTTTAGGGCTTGTACGACGTACACGCTTTAGGATATTAGTTATAAACATGTGAACCACCTCCTTTAGTTCTGCTGTAATACTAACATAAGTGTACTGTTTTGTCAATAAACTTATGGTAATTAATAATTAGTTTATCTATATATTTTAGTTATATCTACCCCTATAGAGATAGAAAAGATGTCCAAATAACCACATACCTGTGGAAATCTGTCAAAAATACGCTTTAGAATGCTTACGCTGCTTCAAGTAACCTCTACAGGGGTAGAATGGGCATCTTTTAGCTTCTCCTTGGCAAACGTAAAGCCAAAGGTACTTCCTTTGTTCTCTTGACTCTTAAAGATAATGGCACCGCCCTGGGCAATGACCACCTTTTTAGCCATAAATAAGCCGAGTCCTGTACCGTCAGGACGTGCCCGTTTGGCATTTTGTGCCCTAAAGAACTTGGTAAACAGATGGTGTTGTTCGTCTTTTGACACCCCTATACCGTCATCTGTTACTGTAAATTCCACCGTTTTGGGCTTGTCTATCAGATTAACAGATATATGCCCGCCGCTAGGGGTGTAGTAGATGGCATTATCTATAAAGTTCATGATTACCTGGCGTACTTTGGTCTCATCGAGCATCAGCGTCGGGAAATGCTCCGGTTTATTATAGGTCAATTCAAGGTTCCGACCCTTAGCGGTCTCCTGTAGCTGTTCTATCTCATCTTTAATCACCTTAGCCAGGTTACAAGGGTTCGGCTCAATAATGAACTTGCCCGTCCGCAGCCGGGATACGTTTAACAGATCAGAGATCAGGTAGACCATCCGTTGCGAGCTGATAAACGACTGATTAAGCAATCTTCGTTGCAAAGGGGTTATTTTGCCCGCATCGCCGTCCAAAACCATACTGACATAGCCCTTAACAGAGGTCAACGGCGTACGTAACTGATGCGAGGCCATACTGATGAAGTCATCTTTGGTCTGATCCATTAATCGCAACTTCTGGTTGGTATTACGAAGTTTATGCGTCGCATCCTCGATCTGTTGCTTAAGTGTTATGTTGAACTTTTCAATTTGTTCGAAACGAAGGGCGTTCTGTACTGCAATAACCAGCTCATTTGCCATAGAGTCAAGGATCTGAGCATCCTGGTTGTTATAGATGTTACCACTCTTTTTAGCGCCTAAAACAATATAGCCGAGGTCTTCCTCTTTATGGAAGTAATCCGCCCTCAATCGTAGCATTAAAGCGATATTATCTCTGTGAAGTATACGTTTTAGGGCAGCATATTCATCAGTGTCCTCAATATACTCAGTAATAATAACTGGCTCTTTGATTTTAGCTGCGAACGTATGCAAGCGTGCGATATCGTGCAGGCTCATCCCTTTCGGTGCACCTACGGCGCGTTTTATAGACGAAGAACCGTCCTTAATACTTATGAGGCAAAAGTCTGACTTTAGATAACTATTAACGATAGCTGATGTGCGAGCCAACAAATCATCAAGCTCGATAGTCGCCACTACGGCTTTATTGAGTTCATCAAAAAAAGCTTGAGGGTTATAACTATCCTGAAAGAAAAACTTACCTGTAAGGCGATCAAAAAACCGCTTTATTGGATTGAATGTCAGGGCGACGAAGATTAACGAAGCTACGCTTAGAAACTGCTGCGCATGAACGCCATTGTCGTTGAAAAGCTTACCGACAATAACATAGGTCACAATGGAATATCCCGCGATCAAAACGAGTAGCGTAAGCAAATAACCCACCGAACGTGCCACAACCAGCCTAATATCAAGAAATCGGTGTTTTAGTACTGCATAGCTTAGCCCCGCAGCCAGGATAATACTGGTTACTGGCGTAAGCTTTGCTGGCTCAGCGCTATCGAGAATAAGTGGTAATAAGATGTTTGTTATAAGTGCCGTAAATACGGCAAATGAAATACTGAACAAGATTGTCAACGCCTGCGCACGTTTGATGCCTCTCGATCGTGAATAGTTCCTGATCAAAAGTGTTCCGATAGCAAACCCCACAAAGACAGCCCAGATAACAAACACCGAATAGAACGAACCGAAAACGGGGGATGGCAGGTTAGATGAGCCACTTGCCTCCACTTTACTGACCACAGCTGGCGTAACGGTTAGGGCAGCAACCGCCAGTGCAATTATGCTCGAAAATAAAGGGTATCTTATTTTAATGGGCGCTTTGCCTGCATGAACAATAAAGTAAGAGAATAAAAATAATCCGTGCATTCCAACGGTTGCCGCAGTAAAGATAAGTCTGCCGTACATGTCGCTATACCCAACTGGCGAAGCCAAGCCCGCGATACCAATCGTCCAAAACCCTAGGAACAGCAAAGCTATTCCTAGGCTGATGTTTATCGGACTTTTAGGATTTTTTACGACAACAAGCAGGCTCGTAATTACGAGATACAGAAATGTTCCTGAAGAAATAAGGCCAGATATGATCATACTTATGCTTTTCTAACATAAGTATATCGTTGTTGGTGTTTATTTCACAAACTGATCGACGATCTGGAAAAGTGGCAGGTTGGCTCGTGCAAAATCGCTATCAGGGTTTTTCTGCATGTGGTTGATACTATTTTTGGTAAATTCATCGAGTTTGACATAAAAAGGCACGAGTTTAACGCCCCTAGGATTAATGCCTTTGCCACTCAGGGTAACTACGGCGGCATCACCATCAATCCGTCGGAAGGCTTCTTTGCCGTAGCCCATAGTCAGTAACCGTGCCGTACTTTCGACGATAGTCATAACCGCGTAGTCGTTGCCTTGGTCAATTGTTTCGCAGAGAGCAGCCAGCAAGAGTTTGGACAAAACTTGCGAGTCTTTTGATTGAGCCGACTTTCCAAGACCAGAGATTTCAGCAACCTTCTTGCTACCATCCATGAATGGGAGTTCTGCAAGAATAGGACTATCCTTACCAAGCGCGTCTTCAATTTTCACAATTGTTGGCAGTGATTGCAACGAGTCGTTTTCAGTTGTCGGAATGATTTGTATACTACCCGTAACAGTGCCTTCTTCATTGACTGCACCAAGGGCAATAGAGCGTTCAATAAGTTCTTTCGGAACAATCTCCTCGATAAGGAAGCCCTTTTCATCGATGCCCTCTTCAGTAACATAGCCATAGTTACGGTAGGCACTCGCATGTAGGCGTCGGGCCTGTTCTTTCATCTTGCCTGTTAAGCGATATGCGCTTAGTTCGGCCGGACCAATACCTACCATATGTTCTTCATCAAGAGCATTCTTACCGGCAGCGCGTGCCAAGGTAATGATCGCAAGAGCTTCAGCGTGGTGCTCTCGACCGGTTAATTTAGCGGTAACTTCTACGATATCAGGGAATCTGACAGCTTCGTCAGGGTTTTGCGCGGCATAGTCCCTAACATCCTGATACAGGGTGTGAAGCGTTGCAGCTTCTTCAGCAAGACCTGCCTGAATAAGCTTTTCATACACTGGCAGCACTGTTTGATCAATAGTATCCATTGATCGAGCCAAAGTGTTAGTGATGTTTGTGCGATGTGTATCTATTTTGGAGCTAGCGGCATCATAGCCGTATGCCCGCATAGTCGCAGCTGTTTCATCGGCTACGCTTGCGCCATAATTAGGGTTAAAACCGAAACCACGCATAATGCCAGTGACGTGGTTAACAAGACGGTTAAATGGCTCCGGGCCTGCGGTCACACTCCAGTCGTAGTCAATAATGGCCAATTTAGCGTTTTCGTTGCCAACGCGCATCATTTCCTCGAAGGCACGCTTTCGACTAGCGTCATCGAGCCATGCCATAGTAAAGCGTGTATGCACTAAGTCGGCAGTATCATTTTCATGAGGCAGGTCAGTAGCATAGCCTTGTTCTGCGGGAAACCCTGCAGCGTTATGTTTTGCGACCGCTTCGCTACGAAGGTCTACGGGTAAATAAAAAGCAGAAGGGTTGCGCTGGCGGATTTTCTCTCCCAGCGAAGTGCTATCGCCTGCACCCACATCAATGCATACTGCGTAGGGCATATCGATTTCGCCATTCAATGCTATCAAAGAAACATAGTCAGCATACTCAGCCATGAGCTCAAGGCGGCGTGCTTCAGCATCATGCGTTTCATCAGTGGCATAAAAGTCTGTATCAACCGTATGTTCGTTATGAACGAGTGTCATATCTAACTCACTATCTCCCAGAAACAAAAAAACAACACCAAGCGCGAACGCTTAGGTGCTGTTTTGTGCTCGTAATTTACAAATCCGCAAAAGGATTTGATAATATGATAATATAAAAGGCCTGAAATGTCAATACACTTGTTAAAAATGTCACAGCTTATATCTTTAAGAGATGCTTTTAGTTATAGATGGGAATTGTTGCTTACTGAAACGCTCCCCTATTCCACTGTTGCCATCGCTAAGAAACGTATGTTAATACTAAACATACGAACATCTAACAAACAAACGAGGGCACATGTCACACGGATACACGGCGGTCGTCGTAGAAGATGACCACGACTTGCAATATCTGTATCACGCTAAACTCGAGCGCGAAGGTTTCAAGGTGTTTACTGCCCCGAACGGCCTCGAAGGCCTCAAAGTAGTAAAACGGGAACAGCCACACATCATCTTGCTTGACCTTATGATGCCGATTATGGACGGCACCGAAATGCTTGCAGAAATGCGGGCTCAGGACTGGGGCAAGAGTGCTCGCGTTATTATCCTTACGAATATAAGCCGTGACGAGGCGCCACAAGCGCTTCGTTTTTTACATGTAGACCGTTATATCGTTAAAGCCCATCATACGCCTGCCCAGGTTATCGACATCGTTAAGGAAATTCTTGGCATAAAACACGCGTAATAGCCTAGCCTTGACCATGGTGATACACTAGAAAAAAGAAGCGAGGGATAATGACCACTAAAATTGCAATCATCGAGGACGACCAGGCCATCTCACAGATGTACCGCATCAAATTTGAGGCTGAAGGTTATATCGTTGAAACTGCCGAAAATGGCAAGCTCGGACTGGGACTGATAGAAAAAATGCAGCCCGATATGGTACTTCTCGACCTTATGATGCCCGTCATGACCGGAGAGGAAATGCTGGCCAAGCTTCGGGCTACCTCATGGGGCAAAAAAGTAAAGGTCATCATTCTTACTAACAGGGGTGAGCAGGAAATACCCGAAGGCGTTCGCAACCTTGGCATTACGGCGCTCATCCTTAAGGCCGACATGACTCCTCGTCAGGTTGCCGAACTCGTAAAGGCAAAATTAGCCGCATAAAGGTGTAGCAGGAGCATGATGAAAGTAGCTATTGTAGGATTTGGCATCGAAGGCCAATCTGCGTTTACCTATTGGAAGCAGTTAGGCGCAGATATTACCATATGTGACCAGCGGAGTAATATGGACGTACCTGAAGGCGCCACCTTCCAAGGCGGTGACAATTACCTGGAGCAGCTTGGCGCATTTAACGTCATTTGCCGTACCGCGGGCATAAACCCCGAAATAATAATGCGGGCCAATCCCGGGCTTGACCGCACCAAAATAACAACAGTTGTTAATGAATTCCTACGGGTCTGTCCTACTAAAAACGTCATTGGTATCACCGGCACCAAGGGTAAGGGCACTACCTCTACATTGACTGCCAAGATCCTGGAAGCTGCTAGCAATCAGGTGTTCTTGGGCGGCAATATCGGCAATTCTCCTTTGGCGTTTTTATCGGAGATAACGCCGGAAAGCTGGGTGGTGCTAGAACTCTCCAGCTTTCAGTTGTACGACCTGCGCATATCGCCACGCATCGCGGTTTGTCTGATGGTCGTACCCGAACACCTTAACTGGCATGCCGATATGAACGATTACATCACAGCTAAAAGTAATCTTTTTGCACATCAAACACCCGCTGACACGGCTATTTATTTTGCAGACAACGAGATCTCCCACCGGATAGCAAGCAGTAGCCCCGGTGCTAAAATCACCTATTACGCCAACCCCGGCGCATACGTTGACAACAACGAAATCGTCATTGACCAGCACCGTATCTGTCGTACGGACGAACTAAAGCTGCTCGGCCGGCACAACTGGCAAAATGTTTGCGCCGCCGTCACTGCTGCGTGGCAGGCCACTAATGACGTAGAGGCAATCCGCTCGGTCCTAACCGTTTTTAGCGGCCTGGAGCACCGGCTTGAGTTCGTACGTGATGTGGACGGTATCCGTTTTTACGATGATTCGTTTGGCACTACGCCAGAAACAGCAATCGTCGCCATCGAGGCCTTTGCTGAACCGAAAGTAATTATCGTCGGTGGCTCCGACAAAGGCGTGTCTTTTGACGCCTTGCAACAAGCTATTATCGACAATAATGTGCGACATGTGGTTGCCGTTGGCGAAACGGGTCCTCGTATTGCGGCGGGTCTTGCATCGCGCGGCTATACCGATGTGACTTCTGGCGGAAGTACGATGTCGGAAATTGTTAAAACTGCCCAAAGCGTGGCTAAAAAGGGCGATGTCGTTATTCTGGCACCGGCCTGCGCAAGTTTTGACATGTTCTCCGATTACAAAGACCGCGCGCGTCAATTCGTGCAAGCCGTCGGTACGCTATAAGTTTAGCGGCCTAAAGTAACGCTCAGCTGGCGGATAATCGCCGGTTCGGGCTGTATAACGGCAGCCCTGCCTGCTGCTAATTGTAAGATCATGGACTCTATCCAGTGGTAGTGGGTGCAACCCAGCACGATAACATCCGCACCCTTGTCACAGACCTCATTTATTTCGGCAGCTATATATTCTTGCTGCACTTTATTGTGCTCAATCATATACGCCCATCGTGAACAGTCCGGCTCCAGCACGGTGGTCTCTGATGCGTAGGTGTCTTTAAGCCATTGATATCGTGGACTCGCCAACGTACCGGGAGTAGCGCAAACAGCTATAACTCCTGTTTTTGTCTGGGCCGCGGCAGGCTTCACCATTGGTTCGATGCCAATCAGCGGCACATTAAACAACTTGCGTAAATCATTAATAACCAAAGTCGTGGCCGTATTGCACGCAATCACAATAACCTCACAACCATCTGTTATGAGCTGCTGCAGTATCGGTGTCATGAAAGCAATGATCTCCTCGGGCATCTTGTTTCCGTATGGAACATGCGCTTTGTCATTAACATAGGTTATGGTGTCATCGGGAAACGCCTTTTCGATAGCCTTAGCGACAGATAGTCCACCCGCACCCGAATCGAAAACACCGATTTTAGCCATTACTGTTTTTGTTCAGCGACTATACGTGCCGCACGGATGACGTTATCGAACAGCGCACACACGGTTAGCGGGCCGACACCACCTTTACTTGGTGCGAGGATTATATCTTCTCTGTTATAGATATCATCGTCTACGTCTCCGACGGTTTTGCCTTTTTCACCGGCTACACCCGCATCCACGACGACCGCGCCCTGCTTGACCATATCCGAACGTATGACGCCTGGCGTACCGGTAGCGGTGATAATCACGTCGGCTTCTTTGACAGCCGCAGCGAGGTCATCCGTACTTCTGTCTGCGACTGATACGTCAATGTCAGATGCGAGCAGCATCTGCTCGAGCGGACCACCGACAAGCTTGCCGCGTCCGACCAATAATACTTTTTTGCCACGCAGGTCGACGTTATAACCCGCCAGCAGCCACAGGATAGCCATAGGAGTTGCGGGATCAAAAAGTGCGTCTTTGCCGAGAGCGTCGACGTCTTTTTCGGGAGCGACAAGGTTTACGATATGGTCGGTCTGGGCAGGATCTTCAAGAGGCAGCTGCACGATGATTCCGGTAACCGTCGGGTCATCGTTCAATTCGGTGATCGTAGACTCCGCTTCGGACTGCGAAATACGGTGCACCTCCACATCCACCAGAATATCGGCGCCGTATTTTTGCTTCATACGCATATACACGTCGATAACAGGATTGTCGACAGTAACGACGATGGCCAGCTTAGGCTCAAGCTGCCATGCCTGACGAAGCGCACGTACCTGGTGCGCCTGACGCTCTTTAATAAAGCCGGCTAGCTCTTTGCCATTGAGTATTTTCACAGGGGTATTATACCAGATGGTAGGACTTGTCCTAATCTGTAAGCGCTAGATGTTGAGATTATCTTCAGAAGGTGATACTGTTGCCTGCATGGCAAGAGCATTTGTAATCGAACAGAAAATCACCTTGATGGCGAACCAGTACCGTATTTTTACCGCTGACAGCAATGGCTTAAAACAAGAACAAATCGGCTTTGTGCACCAAAAACGCCTAGTCTTTCGTGAACGGTTTGACTTTTACACCGACGAATCACGTAATGAGGTGCTCTTCAGTGTTAAGGCACGCAACGTCATCGACGTTGGCGCCCGCTATGACATCAGCGACAACCAAGGCACGCTTTTGGGTGTCATAGGAAAAAACTTTAAGACTTCCCTGATCCGCAGTACTTGGAATGTATTTCATCCAAATGAAGAATCCCAACCAGTGGCCGTAGCGCAGGAGCGGAGCATGGGACTGGCTATTGCCCGCCGGCTCTGGGAGTTTGTGCCATATATCGGCGATATACCCTTTTTCCTTAAGTATCATTTTGATTTTAAAAAACCAGGTACTGACACGATGCTTGCTACCTACGAAAAAACCACCACATTTCGTGACCACTACCTGTTAACACTCGGTGATGAAATAGAAAAAGAAATTGACTGGCGCACCCTCGTCGCCCTCGGCGTCATGATGGACGCGCTCCAAAGCCGCTGACACCATGAACCGTTTATCTATCCGCCAGCAAACTGGTCGACTGACTGAATATGCCCTCAGCTTGAACGCCGCGCAGCACCCTCATTTTCGTGGCATAGCAAATCTTGATCCGGGTGAGTCGGTATCTAAACAACGCGTAATAGTACTGGAAACCGGTGACATCGATCGAAGACTACTTTTAGAACATTACACCGACACCGGCGTAGAGGTATTGGCTGCGGCCAACCCGATGATCCCTCCATTAATTGGGACACTGGCTGTCAGGCTACAAGTAAATCGGGGCATCATCACTGGTTCGCAACCTTCCAGGCAACAATCTATATGCTTTGACACCTTCCTAACCGATCAGGGTGCAAAAGCGCCGTTTTTGCAACGCGAAACACCGATTGACGCAGACACGTACAATAGGACCAAAGAAGAATTGGGGCTCTGGGGTGTACAGCTCCAGGCCGAGATGCCCGATTATGAAAGAGTCGCCCACCTCGATCCTTTGCCCGATGCCGGTGATATCATCGCAACTTCTCTAGCCGAATTGCGCTAAACGTTATTTACCGTTTACAAATGCCTCCTTTTTTGCTATAGTTGTACTCTGTTAGATCGGGCCAATAGCTCAGTTGGTTAGAGCATCTGCCTCTTAAGCAGAGTGTCCTGGGTTCAAGTCCCAGTTGGCCCTCCAGAATCGCATTATATAAAGCTTCGCGTTTGCGGAGCTTTATGTTTTGATAGAATAAAACTATGTATAAAGTCGTCAGAGCATCCGAAGGAACCATCCGCCACATCGCGGACAACAAAACTGCGAACAACCTTATTACAAAAGAAATAAGCCCTACCGTATCGTTAGCGACTACCGAGGCAACTGATTACTACGAAAAAGAAACGTGTGAATATAACCGGATTTACTATGTGCTTGATGGTGAATTGCAGATTAGCAGCGACGGCGTGAAATCTACGTTACAAGTAGGCGACGCCTGTTTTATTCCAAAAGGTACTGTTTATGAAATGCATGGAACATTCAAAGCCCTGACCGTGAATCAGCCAGCATTTGGCGAAGTGGGTTTGGTACAATAACTTCATGAAACCACGATTCGTATTTGTGCACGGTAACCAAACGACGCATTGGTCACTTGCCTGGGGCGCCTGGCTTAAGACTGAACTTGAGGGGCTCGGTTTTGAAACCTTTTTCGAAACAATGCCCGATTCAATTATTGCCCGCTCCGAATATTGGCTGCCTTTTTTAAAAGAGCACGTACGGGCTAGTGAAAATGACGTGATCATCGGCTGGTCATCCGGCGCCGTCGCTGCCATGCGATATGCGGAAAGCAACAGGATACAGGGGTCAATCTTAGTATCGCCGTGCTACACCGACCTTGACGATGATTTGGAAAAACAAAGTGGCTACTACGACGAGCCCTGGCGATGGGACGACATTAAGGCTCACCAACAAAAAATCGCACTTATCTGGGGCGATGACGACCCTTACATTCCGCAAAGTGAGTTCGAATATATAGCAGAGCAGTTAGATCCTACCCAAATTAAAATCACTGGTGGCAAACATTTTATCGAACAAGACCAGTTCCCAGAGCTATTGGATTATATAAAGCGGACCTACTTATAACTTATTTTCGGGCTACTATATGATTTGTGAAGCGTTTGGTATGATGGGCGCATGAATGCAATTGCCCAACGTATACTGAATAACATTCACTACGCTACGATTTCGACTACCGACAGTGCTGGCAACCCATGGAATACCCCTGTTTTTTATGCGTACGATGATCAGGGCTGTATATATTGGTCGTCTTTGCCTGCTTCGGTGCACTCGCAAAATATCGCTTATAATTCCAAAGCTTTTATCGTTATTTACAACTCAAACTCCGCTGAAGGCCTTGGTTTGTACATAGACGCCAGCGTTGCGATGCTTAAGGATGTGCCCGAAATCAAGCAAGCCCTTGCGCGTTTGGGCGAACGCCGCGGCAAACCATTTGACCACCCGGAAAAGTTTACGGGTAATGGGTCCCAGCGAATCTATAAGGCAACACCAAAAGCATGCTGGACCAATGACGCCGATAAAGACGCCGAAGGTGATTTTATCAAAGACTACCGCGTCGGCATTAACCTAAGCGACGCGTAACCATGGTAAAAACAGTATTACTTGTGCCCGGATTCCGGGAAACGCTCACCGGCAGAGACTATCGCAGCGTTATTAAGGCTATCGAGAGTGAAGGTTACAAGGTCACCTTTGTGCCCATACAATGGCAGCGGACGACCATACGTGATTGGATCGCACAACTGGACAAAGTGTACGCATCATACGACCCCAAACAAACAATCCTGGCCGGTTTTTCGTATGGAGCAATGACCGCCTTTTTAGCAGCGGTTACGCAAAACCCCGCTGAGCTCTGGCTGTTTTCACTTTCGCCCTATTTCTCCAGTGATATCCCTAAGCTAAAGAAGTCCTGGCTTAATGCTATCGGACATCGTAGAGTGGACGCCTTTAAAGAACTTGATTTTGACAAGCTCGTACCACGTATCAAATGCAAAACGGTAATTATCATAGGCGAGATCGAAGCACGAAACTGGCCTCCTATGGGCGACAGATCTACGGCGGCCCATACAGCCATTACGAACAGCAAAATCACAGTAGTGTCCGGCGTCGGCCATGACATTACCGACAAAAGGTACATCGCGGCTATACAAAAAGCAACGTAGCGAAGCGGCGTACCTTTATGCCCCAGCCCCAACACTGCTCGTAATCTGTCAGATTATTGACTTACGGTAGTAAATATGTTAATACAGTAGAATGTATTCGACTGAGTCGGGTTTAATCGTAGCTGATTTTCGTCCTGAACTACAAGCGGCGCTTGATAGCGCCATACCGATCGTCGACGAAGATCCGCTCAGCATCGGTAACAAGCCTGAGCTTGACCGGGACAAACCAGACGACCATGTGATTCACATGCGGCGCACTGATGTAGCGTATCGTGTTGCCACACCAGACGTCAGGCAGTACACCCGCCTACTCAGCCAAGCAATTCAAGTTATGGATCGCAAGGAAGGTCTCACGCCAAAGGACGAAGTATTCGTAGCAGATGTGACCGAACACGAGATAGCCCATGGTGGTATCGCCAAACTGTTCGGCAATAGCAGTACCGTCTCTTATTACGGCGTACAATTTGGCTACAACCAACGCGGCACTTTGGAGATGTTGCCCTTTCACGAAATGACGGGCCCCCTACGAAAAATACACCACGCCTGGTCTGCACTAGCGCCTAAAGATCCTTCCGAAACAGATATAGCAGTCGCGAGAGGCCTCGGCTATACGCAAGGCGCCGAGACCCTACGGGCGATGGCCCTCGAAGTGCCTCCCATTGGTGACGATTATGAATTACCCTTCGAATTCGGTATAGACGGTGGCGTCGTAGCGATGTTTCAAAAATTCCTTCCGAAAGATTAGGGGAAAGGGCGGCCGGTCCTGGCTTATGACGATTTTGAATTAGGCCTGACACTTCGCGATGTACAACAGCTGAGCCTCGGGCGTGTCCGTCTAGTATACCAGGTTAATAAGTAGCGAAGTCAAAACGGCCGCTGTAGCGGATCGTTAGGATCAGCAAACCGCTCAATGTCAGCCCGCAAGGCCTCTTCTATGCCGGGAACAAAAGCAACGTCCGCAGCACCAGCCAGAGGCAGCCCCGAGAGTTTGCCCGTGCATAACATATCGATAGTCCCATAATCTGCATCAAGCGTCAGATGCCATAGCAGCTTTGAGGATGAGGAGTCTCTGGTAATATAGTTAATCGCGTATATGTTATTCGGTTTTGATTTTCCGGACGCGTTTAACACGAAGCCATCGGAGCCTTCGTAATATGGCGACATGTCTATGTCGTACCGTTCAGCAAACATTTCACTGAGGCTGGTCCGGGTGCCGACATACAGAGTCTTAAATTCAAGTCCACTACTCTCTTCTCTTGGGATCAGTGTGCGGAGCCGGAGCATAAGATCTCCAACATATGGTGCCGCTCCGCGTTCTGACCGGACCCTTGTAATTTCGAGCATTTCCAAGGGTCCGGGATTTATAAGGTTTGTCCGTGCATACTGGTGCATGGGTCCAACCTCAGTGAGTGGTTTTGCGCCGGGAAACGTGCTCAACTCTCTTGCCTGCATGTTATGAATAGTACACGACCGGCTGCAGCTGCTGCAATAAACGCACCAAATGCACAGCTGTTTGTTATGATTGGATTATGAAAATTATCTGGCTGCGCATTTTTCATGGCTTAGCCACTCTGTACTTTTCGATCTGTTTGTTGCTTTTGTATTACACTGCCTATACTGGGCAGCCCGATGCGTTCTTTTACGTTGCTTTTATAAGCCTTGCCCTCGAAGGAATAGCCGTATACGTTTTTAATAAAGGCGACTGCCCCCTGATCCACGTCCAGCGCAAGATTGGCGATGACAAACCCTTTTTTGAACTGTTTTTGCCGCCACGGCTGGCCAAAAAAGCCATGCCCATTTTTGGCTGTATGTGCATTGTGGCGCTTGGCTGCCTTGCCGTTCGATTGGCGTTTTAGTGTTTTAGTAGCCGGAAAAGTGATCTGTCTTAATGTGGCGCCGTGGTACGTGTATACCGAGAACGGTATCTTTGTAATGCTCTACCATAACGTTTGGGCCAGACAAATAAAACGTGCGCTGACGGTAGTCGGGGACTTCCTGGGCGATCATTTCTTTGGTTATAAAACCGGTCTTACCTTTCCAGTCACTCGGTACGGTATCGCTGCCTAACACAGGAATGGTGGTGACACCGTATGTTTCTGCGGCGGTCAGTATCTCCTGGAAGCTTATTTCCTCAGGTTTTGACACCACATAGAACAACACGACGTCACGTTTTTGCCGCTTGTCGATAAGATACGCCAGCATACTGCGGAATGGTGTAATACCTATGCCGCCTGCTATCCACACCATTTTTTGTGAAGCATCGTGTGGCAATGTAAAGCCGCCGGCCACTTGTCCACCCTGAAGGTAATCACCAGGCTCTAAAGCACGAAGCGCTTTTTTAAACGTACTGGGTGGATCATAGAACTTGACGCCAAGGTGCACCGTTTTTTCGGTCGGGGACGAGGCAATGGTAAATGTCCGCCGATTACCCCTGTTGTCGGCATGAGCCACCGGTAATGTCCACTCCATATATTGACCCGGCAGGTGTTCAATCGGACGTTCGGGAACCCATATAAAATCGTATACCTGGGCCGAAAGCTGACGCTTCTCCTGGAGCTTAAGCCGGACTTTGGCCTTGGAACTATACACATACGCCAGGACATTACCTATAAGCAGCGCAAGAGCGGGTGTCGTCGAAAGAACACCCCAGTTCAGTTGTGAGGTAAAAATGATCCCGACCACCGCGCCATATACGACTTGCTGGCGTACTCTGGGCGGCATCGTGGATGGTTCGGTTAGCATTATCGTGCCTAAGAAAACAAGCGGTCCCGAAGTTATCGCTTGCCACAGCACGGTCGTCAATGTCCGATCATTATGGATACCTACCGCAAGCAGCATAAGAATACTCGCAACTACAAACGCACCAAACATGTAAAACTTACGCATTTTACGCACAACGAGCAAGCCGACAATAAGCGTAAACGGCAGCATTGCGGCACTGCCCGCCCACCATGTAGCGTGGACCAGCCCCAGTATGCCTACCGCAAAAGCACCAAATGCCGCAGGGTTAAAAATATGTTTGCGGCGCCAGGCTAACAAGTACTTAGACCCGACAGCGATTATCGCAGCAGCGATCACCGCTAGGCCTCGCGCTACACTCGTAACAGGAGGTAAAATGCAAAAAAGGATCAGCGCAGTAATAAGCCATGATTCGGTATTTGTCGTAACGTTCCATACGGATCGGAAGCCAAGATGAGCCAGATACGATACGGCTGCGATCAAGCCTAACGAGATAAGCAAACCCGTACCCGATAACGACATATTGCCCAAAAAGCTGTTTAACACGCCGGCACCAGCTATAACCAGCAGGCCATATAAAACCAGACGGTACATAGTAATGTTATTCAGGAATGTATTAAGCGTACGTCGTGGGTCCATAGTATCCTCCTAGAAAAATGTGGCCGGAAAACCGGAAGAATATTCCAATGAGTCGTCGCTGCGCACGAGCGCATACTCAAAAGTATACGTTGTTTTTAGTTGGTTAGGCGATACAAAAAAGAGGCATGTCGATAAAGCATCGGCGAGCATCGTCGTATCGGCGACAACCCAAACTGCCGTTATGTCGGTGACAGGTCGCAAGGTATGCGGGTTGATAATATGATGCATACCTTGCCAGGCACGGCGATTACCAGACGACCCGCAAATACTTTGGTTGATTATCGCGGCCACTCCGATAGCTTGTGTAATATCGCCCGGATGCTCCAATGCCACTTGGAGTGTTTTGCCCGCCAATGACCGCTGAAGAATGTCGCCGCCGGCGTTAATGACGTAGGATGTAATCCCTTTGTCAATGAGTATTCCACTAATAATATCGACGAGATATCCTTTGCCGGCCGCACCGACATCAAGTAAGACTGGTTTTTTGAGTGTCAGCATAGGGTAGCCATATACCAATACCTGCTTCCAATCTGGTGGCCGATGCAGCGCCTTCGGCCGAAGAGAATACGCCGCGTCGTAGCCGGCGTCGACAAGCACCTGGCCGATAAGCGGCGTAAAAGCACCGTCGGTATGGTAATAGAGCGACTCATAGAGGTCAAATAAGGGTTGAGCGTCTGCTGGCAGCCGATACAAACCCGCACGTTTGGCCATAGCCGAAACAAGCGAATCGGAGCGAAAACGTGAATACAGCGCATCGAACTGATCGATGCGCTGTCGGATGACTGCCTCAACCGCAGCCGTGGTCGCCTCGCCGGTAAGAGTAAATTCTATCTGCCACCGTGTGCCTATAGCGTCAAAGCTAAAGGTGCGGTTAAGAAGCTTTGGCTTGGTTTTTGATGTTGTCGAGCGCTTCATTGAAGCCACCTGAAGTTAACGAAGAACCCGATACGGTCGATAAATGAATACTGGTAATATTTTTGCCAGTCACCTGCTTTTTATAGTTGCTGATGAATTCATCTTGGAACTGACGTGCTTCGCTTCCGCTTGATTGGGTTGTTACCGAACTGTCCTCCACAATATTGTCTTTCAAGGTGACGCTCACATGCACCTTTTCGAGTCCGCCCGGTGAGTCGTACTGGCCATCGGCCTGGTATGTGCCGTCTTTAAACGCTTGTGTGCTCGTGGTCGTACTCGCACCCTTCGTATCATTCGCTGTTTGAGATGAGGCCGGTGTGTTCGACGTTTTAGTCGTATCGCCGGTGTCTTTTTTGGCCAGCTTGGTGGCAGCCACGATTACGACAACAACGATGAGTACTGCCAGGACTGCCACAATCTTCTTCGTGTTGTTGGGTTTGTCAGGTTCCATACGCTCTCACTAATTACTCACTCCAGTATACCCATTTTCATTCGTATTGGCTGAAGATTATCTCAGCAGGCTTACGTCGAGAGTTTACCGTCCTGCAAACGGAAGGTCAGGTCAGTTTTGCCGGCGATGGATAAGTCGTGTGTTACCGCAACAATCGTCGTATCTTCCGATCGTGTGAGCTGATGCAGCAGCTCAAAGATCATCTTGCCGGTTTGGCTATCCAGATTACCGGTTGGTTCGTCGGCCAGGATGAGGCTGGGCTTGTTAGCCAGCGCACGGGCAATAGCTACACGCTGCTGTTCACCGCCCGACAACTTTCCTGGCTTGCGCTGTTGTTTATCATCCGTTATACCGACTTGGTCAAGCAACGTTTTAGCGCGTTCCATACGGATTTTCCGCGAAGCACGGGCAAATTCCATGGGCAGCATAACGTTTTCCAATGCCGTCAAATTAGGGATAAGGTTATAGTTCTGGAACACAAAGCCGATCTGTTTGCAGCGATAACCGATGAGCGCGTGATCGCCCATCTTCGTAATGTCCTGGCCGCCGACCTCTATACTGCCAGAGGTCGGCCTATCAAGTGCGCCGAGCAGCGAAAGGATGGTGCTCTTGCCACTGCCACTCTTGCCGATAATCGAGGCGAACTGGCCGTTTTCAATCGTAAAGCTCACGTCATCTACTGCGGCTACGGTTGTTCCGACTGACGAAAAGTGTTTGGTAAGGTTTTTAACTTGTAACATTACTCTGCCCTCATTACTTCTGCTGGACGAATTTTAGCGATAAGCAATGCTGCGACCGCACTGCCGGCTACGGCGATAACAACAGCCGTAGCCAAGCCATATGCCAGCACGTTCCAGCCCACTACCGCTTGTACGTTCTTAAGGTTTTTACTATCAAGCCCCAGGTTTTGTGCGGCACGGTGCGGCCCCGCCAGGTGCAGCTCACCACCCAACCCCTTGGCCGCGCTTTGTCCGCCGCCAACCACCGAGCTCGTCGTGGAAGTACTGTTATTTACAAGCACTTTGGTTACGGGGTTGCCGCCCACAATACCCAGTAAGATACCTACGGCTGCAGCAATCAATGTAAAGGTAATAGCCTCGGCAGTAAATTGCATAACAACGGTGATGTTTGAGGCACCAATCGCCTTGAGGACGCCGATTTCACGCTGACGCTCCCGGACGATCATTACCATAGTCAGCAAAATGATAACCGAACCTGCGACTACCGCCCCGATAAGGCTGAATAGTGAGATCGTCTTGATGTTTTCGAGCGGACTTAACGCAGCTTGCGACTGACTTTCCTGACTCGTCACACCTGCAGTCGATCCGAGCTTGCTTTTTATGGCGCTGACGACACTTGAAACATTGGCAATAGAGTCAGCCTTAACCGTAACACTGCTTAATTGGTCGGTCTGACCGGACAGTTTTTGTAGCGTAGCCAGCGGCATCACCACGGCATTATTAGAAAAGGTAGTACCCGTATCAAAGATACCGACAACGGTAATGGTAGCATTGTAAGCCGTAAAGGTGGATCCGACGCTCAACTTGTTTTTGGCAGCAAGATCTTTGCCGATGATGGCTACGTTATCCGTACTCGTAACGGCGAATGTTTTACCGCTCGTAAGGTTGACCTTGCCGTCAGTTGCGGCTTCCGAATCGGTAAGGTTGTTGGTGCCGCTAATATTCACAGGAGGCGTAAACGTCCGTGTAAAACCGGGTCCGTCGCTGTGCATCATGCCACTCTTGGGCATAATCTCAATGCTCTGGCCGTTATTGTCGCTAAACCGCTTCCCGAGCGATCCGGCCTCAATAGCCGATGTCAGACTGGAATTATCGGTTGTCAGACGGTCATGCAAACTTTGTGATACGGATGCAACATGTGGCAGCGACGTAATTTTGGCGATATCGCTAGCTTTTAAAGGCTCACCGCCGCCTTCAAAACCTTGGACGCCGGCTGGCGCCACGCTAATCGTTGTACCGATTGAACTTTTCACGGAGTCTATTTTTTTCTGTACCGCGCTCCTGGCGATAAGCATCGTCAGCGCTAAAGCTATACTGAGTCCCAAGATAACGATGATCGAGAACGTGCGGATGCCATTGCGGAATGCGTTCCGGATTCCTCTTGTTATACCATTCACTGGATTGCTCCTTTCTACAAAGCACATTAGGGATGTCACACAGAATTGTATGATTTTTCACTAAGAATAAGCTGAGATACAACTAAAAACCAGCACTCACAGAGGTGCTGGTTTTTATATAGGAAGGCCCGGAGGCTCTCCTACAATAGATAATCAAGCTGATAGGACGCTGATACAACCTGAATATTTACGCCAGAGGAATCTTTATGGTAAAAGTCGACCCTTCGCCAAGCGTACTTGCAACTTCGATGGTACCATTGTGGGCTTCTACGATTTTCTTAGCAATCGATAGGCCGAGTCCGTAACCTTCTATATGTTCGCGAGAACGAGAAACATCGGCCCGGTAGAAACGATCGAATATGTGTACGGTATCGCTGGCCTTCATACCTAAGCCCTGATCGGTCACCGTAATACGCGCAACCTTGGCCTGTGGCTCGGCTGTAATAGTGACCTGCGTATCTGGTTCGCTGTATTTAATAGCGTTGTCGAGAAGAATGACCATTACTTCTTTGATACTGATGTCGTCGCCCAGTATGACAATGGGCATCGGATTGTATACAACAACGATGCCTTTGTTTTTGGCGGCCAGCTCGAGTTGGTCAACTGCGGCTTGTATAACCTGCGATAGATCGACGGGTTTTTTGGGCATGGCTGAGCCGTCACTGCGCGTCAGTTTAAGTAGACCATTGGCAAGGATGCTTAGCTTTTTAACTTCATCCAAGGTCGTATTCATCAGGCTTTTAGCATCTTTGAGCGTCAGCTTAGAGTTACGCAAACCCACTTCCATGGTCGTTTGCATGGCTGTCAAAGGCGTCCTCAATTCGTGGCTGGCATCTGCCGTAAAACGGCCTTGCGCGATAAATGCGTCTTCGATTGGCTTTAATGTTTGGCGTGCCAACAGATAGCTCACGGCAGCGCCACCAGCAAGTGTTAACATGTTAAGCATAATCAGATTGCGCTGGAGGTGCAGCCGGCCTTGGTTTTCATGGTCAAGCTGGATAGTCTGAAACGCTATGCGGGATGTTTCATCAAGCTGCGTCAGAATACGCGACGGCGCATCGTGCCGGGCCAGTTCACGCGATGAAATGTTATAGATAGCCACGCTAAATCCAATACTCAGCGCCATGATAATCGTAAGGTACAAAAGGCTCAACCTGATGGCCACCGAGCGCATCATGCTGTTTTGCTGCCTAACCGATATCCGTATCCGCGCACAGTGTTGATAAGAGCTTTGCCTTTAAATGGTTTATCCACCTTGTTGCGTAGATAGCCGATATATACTTCTACGGTGTTTGGCAGGATATCCGCATCGAAGTCCCACACATGCTTAATAATCGCTTCTTTGGTAAGCAGCCGCTCCGGATTACGCAGTAGATACTCCAGTAGTGAAAACTCCCGTCGGGATAATGTAATTGTTTTACCTGCCCGCGTCACTTCGTAACCGACAGTATCCAGTTCCAGATCGTCATAGGTCAATTTAGTGCCAAGCGCATCTTGTGGCCGGCGTAGCAATGCCCGCATGCGAGCGAGTAATTCTTCAAATGCAAAGGGCTTAGATAGATAATCATCCGCACCGGCGTTAAGTCCGGCAACGCGGTCCTGGACATCATCTTTGGCCGTCAGTAACAGGATAGGCGTGTGAATACGCTCTGCGCGCACCGCTTTACAGACGTCTACGCCCTCCATTGACCCCGGAAGCATGCGGTCAAGGATAATGAGGTCGTAATCTTCGGCAAGTGCTGCACCCAGGCCGGCATCTGCGTCATATTCGACATCAACAGCGAACGATTCCATCTCGAGGCCTTGACGGAGTGCCGTTGCGATTTTGTGGTCGTCTTCAATCAAGAGTATTCTCATGTGCGATACTGTAAGCCACCAAGCTGATGGTCTGCTGAGGATTAGCATATAGTTCGGATATGTACAGAGCCAGCTCAGCGCTATCTCAGACAGAAAATGCTATGGTATATGTATGCATACAGTAACGCGCTTCTTTTCAGCGTGCATCGTCATTATTTTGCTGCTGCTCGGTGCTACATGGTGGTATAACAATCACCTGGCTGCCGGCCTTACCACAGAGGTATCGTCGACAGACACCAAAGGTAAGACCACCTCAGTCCCTAGCATTGATGAGGTAAAACTCAGCGCTGATATCAACGACATTCTTACCAGTAAAAAAACGCTCGATACCAGTGTTTCTATCACCGACTTGCAAACGGGAAAGACCTATCATTATGGCGATGATGCAGCCTACACGGCCGCAAGCGTCGGCAAGTTGGTAACGACCGCCGCCTACCTGCACAAAGTCGAACTCGGACAGCTGCAAATGACCAACACCGAAAAAACTTATATTCAAAAAATGCTGGTAAATAGCGACAATAACGCCTGGCACGAGCTGGAGGCCTTTTTAACGCTTGATGCCCAGCAGGCGTACGGTACCGAAATCGGCATGGCGTCCTACCAGGCCGAAGATAACATTATGACCAGCAATGATATTTCCATTCTGCTTAGTAAGCTTGCCCGTTACAAGCTGCTAAATAACAGCGATACTAACATGGTGCTGGGCTATATGAGCCAGGCCAACTACCGCAATTACATCGTCAGCGCCATACCTTCAGACGTGGAAGTCTATCATAAAGTTGGTTTTTTGAGTGATCGGCTACACGATGTTGCCATTATTAAAAAGGGTGATCGGTCGTACGTATTGGCTATTTTTTCAAAGTCGAGCGGCGCGTATGATTTCTCGGCTGGCAGCACGTACTTCGGAAATATTACTGATGCGACGCTCAAAGCATTCTTTGGTATAAACCCATAGTAAGAAGTAGCCAAAATACCAAAGAAGTTCTATACTTAAAGTAAGTTTATTATGGCATCAACGCAACACACTAATTTGCTTCTTTTGTTGCAACAGCAGCTCGAGGCCGCTCGTTCGCACGATGACGCTGTGCGTGCCCGGAATACCGCCGGCCAAATTATCCAGGTGCCCGGCACTGGCAAAAAGATTTCAACCGCGTATGAACAGCTGCGCAATGCCGCGGAATATACCGAAGAACACTTGCTTTTACAGCGGGCTATCCGCCGGTTTTATAAGCGTGCATTCTCATATCTCGTAAAACCAAACCTGCGAAATATCGGCGAAGAGCTTATTGTTGAACTTACCCAAGCCGGCTATCTGCGTAACGGTGAATTCAGCCTTGAGACAGCCGTACAGCTCACCAATTTAGTGCAACAGTACATGCATACGTATGGGGAGATGCGACAGGCTCACGTATCGCGTGATGATGCGCTCGACTGGACGCTATCTATTCTGTCGGTCGAAAGTGAAGGTATCCTAAACCCCCACAGTCACTTCAATGCTCTTGCCTACGCTGCCTACCAGCATTATTTAACACTGTTTCCCCGAGAGGGTTTGATCGTCGAGTCATCAGAAATCGAGACCTATGACATTTGCCTCTACATCGCCGTACATCAGGCCATCCTTAAGTCTGACATTTCCATCGTCCGTCATGACCTTATGAACATGTACCACCAGACACCGTCGGAACTCCATGACTTTATTACCTTTAACCGACGGGCCACCGAGCTGTTTACCGCACCACTGACCCAACGCATAAAGCGAGCCGTAAGCAAACATGGCGCGCCGATGCGTATCATAAAGGGCCTACTGGAAGACCGTCAGGACTTACCGGAGCTCCTGCCTGACCGTGAGGGATTCCTGACGGCGTTCGGACAACAAACCGAAAAAGAGTACAAACAAGTACACAGCCGCCTTAACAAAGGCATCGTCAAAAGTATCATCTTTATTTTGATAACAAAGGTGATCATCGGCGTGGGCGTCGAGGTCCCTTACGACCTTATCGTCATAGGCTCTGTCGAAATCCTACCGCTTGCTATCAACCTGTTGGTGCCGCCGCTCTACATGGCGGGCCTCAAGCTCGGGCTTAAAGTGCCTTCGCAGGCCAACGCCCACACCCTTCGCAACTACATAGAGAAGGCTCTGTACACTAATGAGCAACCGATCACCCCATCACTGCGGAATGCCACTAAAACCGTGTCAGCGGCCTCCAAATGGCTCTACGGGCTGCTTTTTCTCATTCCATTCGCCGTTACCGTCTATATTTTATTGTTGTTACACTTTAATCCTATTCAGATGGTCATCTTCTTCGTATTCTTGTCTACGGCCAGTTTCCTGGGATTCCGGCTCAGCAGTATGATCCGTGAGCTGGAACTGGTCAGCCACCAATCAAATGCCATATCCACCTTCCGTGACTTCTTTTACTTGCCCTTTATCCTTGTGGGTCAATGGTTATCGAGTAAATATGCGCGTATTAATGCCGTAGCCAACGTGCTGGACATCGCGATTGAGGTACCCCTAAAAACCACCCTTAGGCTTTTACGACAGTGGACCCGGTTCCTGAACGAAAAACACGACGAAATTTACTAAGTTGTCGGCATGACGACATAAAAAATACCCCGTCAGTGACGGGGTATTCGTATAAGCTACTAATTCCTAGTAACGATTTCCGCGGTCGCGGTCATTGTTGCGCTCACGACGGAAACCACCACCGTTACCACCTGCTGGTCGCTCTTCGCGTGGACGAGCTTCGTTAACAGCAATGGTGCGGCCATCGAGTTCCTTGCCGTTCAGCTGTGCAATTGCAGTCTTAGCTTCTTCGTCAGAAGCCATTTCTACGAAACCAAAACCTTTTGAGCGATTGGTGTCGCGGTCGATAATTACCTTTGCTGAAACGACGGTACCTGCTGTGGCGAAAAATTCTTCCAAGCCGGCGTCAGTAGTATTGTAGGATAGTGCACCTACGAAAAGTTTTGTTGCCATACTTCCTCTTAGATTGCCGAGAGAGGAGGCCTGGCAGTATTCCACACGAGACTGAACCTCAAACGAACTTTAATTTTAATTACATACAGGGGTACGCTGGCAGCGTCCCAGTACTTGCGCATAGTACCACACTCTTGTCAGAAAAAGATGTACTTTGCGCCACTTTTATACAAAAAAACCGTGTAATTGGTCTTCTGACAGGGGTGAGATACGAATTAAAGACTTCTTAAATGTGAGATGCGATTGAATGATTTTATACGCGTCTAAATCGAATGCCCGCTGTAAATGGGTAAAAATCGGACTGCAATCTCTTTCTTGGGTAATACGCCCTACGATGCACCACTGGTCCACAATAATGCCTGTCGTACGCTTTTGCTCGTCACCCTCGGTCACCAGAATTGGTGACTTGTAAGGCCAGGTTTGGATACGATGATGGCTAAATGCCTCTACCAGCCGGTCGTTATACTGCCCGGCGTCTTCTTTGTTGATGCAAGCGCCGGCACATTTCCGCAACTGATACATAAAGCAGGCATCTTTTGCCTTTTCCAGTCCACAGAGCTTAGGGCAAAGTGAAAAATCTTTCATCAGCCGGTCTACCGCTGCTTTTGCTTTGCTGCGTGACGAATAGACAGCCAGGATGTCCTCTAGCCTGTCCGGGTCTATCTCTGCCGCCTCCTCGTAAACAATAGTGGCATACCCCTCGTCGTTATACCGTTTGACAACGAGCAGCATTTTTGTCGTACGTCTGAGACGCTTGTTATAGAGCGGCTGAAGATCCTTAACAAGTTGAGATTCCAGTAACAAGGCCTCCAGCTCGCCTGAGGTTTCATGAATCGTTATATTGCGGACTTGTTGGGCTATCTTAAATTCACTGACCTGCTCGTGGTCGCGCATAAAATGTGACCGCACCCGCTGCTGCAGATGAACGCTTTTGCCGACATATAGCGGATAGCCTTTTTCATCTTCAAAGATATAAACACCTGTCGTGTCAGGCACTGCAGCAACCATAGCAGCATCAACGCCTTTCGGCAAAGAGGGCGTACGGAGTTGTTTGCGTATGGCTTGCTCTAGCAGGTCAGGTTCAAATACGACGTGGACGTGACGTAGAAAATCCCATAGGACAGCCGCATCATCATAGGCACGGTGCCGACGAGCGGTGCTAAACCCAAATCGCTGAATGATGTGTTCCAGCTTGTGGCTCTTATGTTCCGGATACAACGTACGGGAGAGCCGCATAGTACATAGCTGCCGGGGCTGGAACGACATACCCAGTCGTTTGAATTCTTGCTTTAGAAAAGAATAGTCAAACCGTACGTTATGCGCCACAAAGATAGCGCCTGACAGTATTTCTTGTAACTGTTCAGCGATGTCAGCGAACACGGGCGCCCCTTGTACATCGCTATTTGTAATACCCGTGAGATTTGTTATGAAAGCAGGTAGTGGTGCTTCCGGATCAAGCAGCGTGTTCATCGAAGCAACAATTTCACCATGCTCTACTCTAATTGCAGCAACTTCAATAACCCGGCCGCGTACGTAACTGAGGCCGTTTGTTTCAAGGTCAACGAAAACGAGCGGTCCCCCTAACAAGTCCATACACTAAGTATAGCGTGTAGGACAAGTAGCGGCACCTATTATTGACTGACGGGCGAAATTGCGTTTTGCGCTAAGGCAACGGCGTAGGGCTTAGCGTCTTCGGTAAGCACCGTGATTTTTACATATGTACAGGGCATGGCGCCACCATCGCATGGCTTACCGTCAATCGTGTATACCGCGTACGCATAGCAATCTTTAGCAGGATTAGTGCTTAGAATAGCTTTGCCGTCAGTGGTACATGTCACGTTCTTATCTGTCCAGTCGGGATCTTTAAAGGCCGCTACGGTCAGCTTGTTCTGCTTCGCGAAGTCAGCGTCATTCATCTGGGTAAGGGTCGGATAAGTCGCGTGGGCGATAAAGTAGTCGGTGAGGTTAGCTAAAATAAGGTTGATGTCAGCTTTACGCTCCGCATCCTTATCAACCGGTTTGGACTGTGCTGTGTGTAACGGTTTCGTGGATGGCTTGTCCTTCTTGGCCAGTACAAGCCATGCTCCCGTAGCTGCTAGGCCAAGAATAACCAATATGATAAGTGCTACGAGCAAGCCCTTAGCCTTATTGCTGCCATCTCGTTTTGCTGCCTTTGGAGCGGTGTAAGGCGTGGCTGCTATATCTATAGGATTCCGGGCGTTTTGCAGCGGATCCTGGGTCGATTGTACTGGAAGTTGTTGTGCAGTTGGTCGTGCAGGTGCAACGGGCTCTTCTACGATTACCTGTGGGGCTGGTACGCCGCTGCCCATTGGCTGAGGAAGGCTCGGATGTGACTGGTAATACTGCATGATGCCGAAAGCTCCATCGATAGCCTTTTGCGTCCATCCGTGCTGCATAAGAGAATCGCGAACGGTTTGTTCTGATTGTCCGCGTTGGAGTTCTTGTTGAATGTATTGAGCAAGCTGCTCAAGTGTGTTATCCATAGCGCTATACATTCTACACTATTACAGCAATAAAATAAACTTTTATATATTTCAAGAAACAAGTATTGCATCTATCATTTCCGCTTCTGCTGCACCCTTCGCCATCTGGCATACAGCTCAGTACGCCATTCATAGGCTGCATAACCTATTGCGCCAACACCTACGATACCGATAATCCATAGTCTGAGACTGCTGAGCGGTTGTTTAACTGTTACATCTGCAACTTTAGAGAGGTTGGCAGGAGAAGGGTTTGCTTTTCGGCAACGATTAGTCTCAGTATTGCGTATCTGCCCCTGAGGACATGTCTTCACGGACGCTGTTGCAGTACTAGCTTTACAACGATTAGTTTCGGGATTACGCTCCTGGTTCGGCTTACACGCCGCAGGTAAAGAGCCGACGACCTGGGTTTTGCATCTTCCCGTATCAGGGTTACGTTCCTGTCCAGGCTTACAGACAGCCGAGACTGGCGGTGGTGGAATGGTCCGACAACGGTTAGTGACCGCGTTACGCTCTTTACCGGCGGGACAAGCGGCGAGAGCCGGCATCGTTTCATGCTCTTGTACGGCAGGCCGAGAATCAGATAAAGATGCCGCATTAGGCGCACCGGGTGTAGGCCTATTAGTGGCTTGCCAGGAGCCCTGAACATACGCCCACGCTGTATCATCAGGCATGTTATCCGTATATGACACTACTAATTCTTCGGATGTTGTCACAAGATGTATGGCCTGTGCCGTGGCATTCGGAAGTGTCAAACCTGTTTGCGTATCATAAAAAGCCATGTAGGCACCTGCTGCAATCGTCGTTTCGTCGGGGAACGCGTAGGCTTTGTCGGTTTCGCCCACATATAATGAGCAGCCCGCAAGATTAACGGCAGCATCGGTAGGGTTGTATAGTTCGATATACTCACGTCCGGTATCTGCCCCACCTGGATTGGGCAATACTTCTGATAATACAACGCCATTACAGACCGGCGTATTGGCTTCAGGCGGAAGCCAACCTCCGCCCCGTGGTGATACTTCGGTAGTAGCGCTGTCAAAGGTCTGGGTATTTTGATCAAGTTGGCGTTGTATTGAAAAGTTCGGTGGTATCTCAGGTGATTTCCACCAACTTCCAATTTTAGTAGCATTGCCCCATGCCACTAAGTCAATGGCTTGGCCGGCCGAAGAGACGAGCCGTATATGACCTCCGCTGCGTGCCAGTAGCCCGCCCGAGGCCGTACTGTTCTGGCCAAAAGGAATATCCGTAGAAGACAGGTAGCTCTTATTGCTTAATAATACATATCTGCTTGGCTGTACGCTGCCGGTGAGATCAGCGATGACATGCGTAGGCGCACCGATGCCCGTATGAGAGGCACTCAGATATTCAAGGTGCCAGCCCGTTAGCTCGACAGGCTGCGAGCTGGCGTTATACAGTTCGATGAATTCCATTTTGCCATCTTCGGTACCGCTTGACGATAATCCGCCCGTTTGCACCTCGCTGATAACGAGTGTATCGGCCGACTGCGCCGCTACGGCATGAGCTGGAATAAAAAAGAAAGCTGATAAAAGTACTGCGATGAGGTGTAGACATTTGTATTTCATGAACGGAATGCTACGGATGGTTGCCCGAACATGCAAGTCTTTTATGAGTTCTTAAAATGATGTCTTGTTTTACGTTTTAGATACAAACAAAGTAACGCGACTACGCCATAACTTACTACGAGTTGCGGCCACCCATAATGCACAGTCATGACAGCTTGCGGTATTGATGCGATGCGCTCAACGACTGACATCATGTAATGCAATATCGTTGTCGCCGGCCAACCCACGACATGGGCTATACCTGGCGCACATAGGCCGCTTATGCCGGTTACAAATGTGCATGCCATCGTACAGGGAATAAGCGGTACTACTAAAACATTGGCCAGCAACCCGTACACGGCAAAATGTCCAAACGCCAGCAAAATAATGGGCAGCGTGCACAGTTCAGCGGCTATCGTCTCAATGATTGTCTGCATGAGCATGCCTGGTTTTTGGTTACCCCAAAAATAGCGCTCGAGCAGCGGCCCGACTATCATAACACCGACAAATGCCGCGAATGATAAGCACCAGCCCAGGTCACCCCATGCATAAGACGGATTTACGAGTACGGTCAGACTACCCGTCAAGGCAAGCAACACGAAAGGATGAATTGTCCGGCCATAATACCAAGCCCACAGGCTCAGCCCCGACACGATACCGGCTCGCGTCATAGACGGGCTAAAACCGGTTACTAGCATAAAGCCGCTCATCAATACGCATGCAGCTATGGTGGCAAGATATTTTGAAGCGGACCGGAGCGCCTGTCTGGTCAGACTTACTAATATGGTTACATTGTAACCGCTCGCTACCACCGCATGAGTTAACCCCACGTCGCGTAGCTGGTCTTCAAACTCTTGTGGTAAAGCACTTTTTTGACCGGTCAAATATCCGATACCTAGCGCTGCTTCTGGAGAAGGGATGCCGCGTGATATGCCGGCCGTAAACCAGTCCCGCACCCGCCGCGCGATATCTCCGGGCATGGGATGCGTGATTCGCAGCAATTGGGCACGATACATGCTGGCCGGAATGGTACCAAAACCTTCTGCTAGAACCCCGCGTAAAGCGACTATATCGCCGCGTTTAATCGTTGCCGGTTTTACCAAGCTGACCCATACAGTACCTTGGACGGGTTGTCCCATAATGGTTATGTCCCGTAGCTGCAGACGCTGATCACCATGAGCGCCTACCGTCGGGTCCTCGGACACCACCCCATTGATCTGTAAGCCATGCCCGTAATAGCGACTGATAGTCTGTAGAGCCGTCCGCTCAGATGTTCCCCGCCATAAACCGATGAGTACACCGCAGATAAGGCTCACTACAACAAGCCACCTCCATCGCCGTAGCATTATAAAAAAGAGTCCTGCCAGCGCAACGGCTAGCCAGCTGTAATCGCTGAAAACCAGTGGCGCCTTAAGCGCGCAGGCAGTACCGATAATAACGCCTATGCCACACCAGCCTAAATGCCATGAAATATGTAATCGTGAAAACCACCGCACGGCGTGACTATGTCACAGGTTGCCTCAAAATCAAATTACGGAGCAACAACGGGTAATAATTGGCTGGGACAGGATGACAAGACCCGTTGCATGGCATCATGTTCGGCTGTTGTTACCCACAGCTGATACTTCTGCTTAACGGCGATCTGGCGGGCTACATATGCACACCGATATGCTTTATTTGGCGGCAACCAGGTAGCGGCATCAGCATCGCTTTTTTGTGTGTTGGCTTGTCCATCAACGGCAAGGAGCTCCAGCGGGTCATTAGCTAGCTGATAGCGCTGTTCGGCGGTTAATTGCTGCGCGCCTTTCTGCCAGGCATCGGACAAGGCTACGACGTGATCAATCTGCACCTTGCTACTTTCAGGGCCTCGTACAAACTGAATGATTTTAGCGGTATACGGATCGTGTAATGTGCCACGCAAAACAGTACAATCGGTGACAGAAACACGTGTCACGTCAGTCATATCTCGTCCTAAGATATAGTTGCGTACATCGCAACTGCCCAGATCCTGCCAACCCACACTAAACTGCGCCCTGGTATAGCCAGTTTTAGGCGCCCGCCCCTTAACCGGAAGCGTCACTAACGCATCAGCTGCCGGGCCGCTGGCATGTATCGACTGGATAGCTCCTTGCTGCGTGACATCTTCTGACGAACGCTGGGCGACATACCCAGCCGTAACCGAGCCGGCAGAGGCAACAGCAATCAATAAGGCGACGATAAGCCTGCGGGTTCGTACTTTCATAAGGCTCGCATATGATCAAGGCTTGGCAGTAATAAGATCGCATGGTTACCCTGAGCATCGGGAACTTCTTGTACTGCAGTGCAGTAACCGTTCATACCGCCCGCTTCGCCATCCCTGTAATGCTCAACTGTCTGACGCAGACACACGCTGTCGCCATACAGTAATGGTAGTATGCGTGGATATTCGTCCCTAAATACTATTGCCTGAGGTGTGGCAAGCGGACCAAGTGCAATCCGGGCTTCGGCGAGCTCGTCAAGAAACATGAGGGCTTCAGGAGACGGCACCACGGCATTGAGCACAGGAAAACGATCGTCAACATAATACGGTTGTGCAATCCGTGGGATTGTCCGCTCGGGATCCTGGCAATAGACAGCGTTGTTAAAATAGGCGTTGAGTGTATCCGTACGATGTTGAGTCACCATTGCCTGATGCGCTGCAAGACGACGCTTTCTGCCTCCCGGCAGCAACCCACTAAGCGTTGATATTTCTCCTTGTCGTTCACTCATTGCCAATAATCCTCGCTTATGTCCTGTTTATACCATAGGTTTCACAGACGACAAATAAGCGGACTATTGACCAAGATGTAAAAGGAGAAGCATGATGCCCGTTATACTTTGGCCGTCGTTGATTTGGCCGTCGGCGATCATCTTGCGAACCTCGGTGAGATCAAAGAATCTTCCCTCCTGTACGAGCACGTTGTCTTCGTCAGACTTTTCGCCCGTAAACGTCAGGTCTTTAGCAAGGTACGTTGCCTGGTGTTCGGTCATAAAACCGTTACAGACACGAGTACTACCGAGCCGGGTCCACTCTTTTGCTAAAATACCCGTCTCCTCTTGTAGCTCACGCTGGGAGGCAAGTTTAACGTCCTCGCCATCACTATTGCCTCCGGGCAATTCCCAATTCCACGACTGCGATGGGTAGCTGTAGGTGTATACCAGATACAACTGTTGCCGGTCATTAAGGACGGTAACCATCACAGAATCTTTGGATACAAGGTAGCCATAAATCCCTTCAACTCCGTCGGCCCGGACAAAGGAGTCCTCCTGGATGTGCATCCAGCGGTTTTTATACATGGTTTTTGAACTGGTGATCTTGAAGGGTTTCTTATCCATATGTGACATCATACCATTAGTTTTTAGGCGGACGCTTTCGGGTTATATACAAAATGCCGGTGGCAATAATAGTAACAACTTCGATAACGATACTGAGCATATACATCAGGCCAAGGCCGATATTTGCCCCTACCACACAAGTAGAAGCGTCAATTTGTTGCTGGGTGTAATTAGCCGGGCATTGCGGCTGATTCATGAAAAGCAAGCCGATAGCCAAAACCAATATAGCTGCCACCGTACCGCCGATAAACCATTTTATATATGTAGGCATGTCTCCTATTATACAAACTCCGCCGTGACAACCAATGGTACAATGGACGCATGAAAATACTTGTCACCGGCGGGGCCGGCTATATCGGGAGTACTACTGCGACACAGCTCATAGAAGCGGGTCACGAGGTTATCGTGCTCGACAACCTTAGCTACGGGCACCGCGATGCCGTGCCGGAAAAAGCACGCTTCGTTAAAGGCGACATCACTGAAATTGGTAGCCACTTTTCTGCCGAAGACGGCATTGAGGCCGTCTTACACTTTGGTGCTTTTATTGCTGCCGGCGAATCGGTACGCCAGCCTGATAAATATTGGCACAACAACACTATCGGTTCTATCAAGTTATTGGACGCCATGCGCACCCTCCAGATTAAAAAACTCATTTTTTCCTCGACAGCTGCCGTTTATGGTAACCCCGTACACATACCTATCACAGAGGATGAGCCCAAAAAACCCACCAACCCATACGGCATGACAAAGCTAGCGGTAGACATGGCCATCAGCAGCGAATGCGGCGCCTATGGATTAGCCGCAACCAGCTTACGCTACTTTAACGTGGCCGGTGCGTATGGCGTATGCGGTGAACGGCACGAACCAGAGACACATATTATTCCGCTCGCCTTGGCAGCAGCCAATAAGCAAACACCTTTTTACTTATTCGGTGATGATTATCCGACCGAAGACGGCACCTGCATACGAGACTACATCCATGTCAGCGACTTGGCCCGGGCGCACTTACTGGCGCTTGAACATCTACAAGAAGGTAAGCACACTATTTATAATCTCGGCAATGGCAAAGGCTTCTCAAATAAACAAGTAGTCGCCGCTGCCGAAGCAGTAACAGGCAAGACGATTGCTCTCGAAATACAGCCGCGTCGTGAAGGCGACCCCGCTACTCTCGTTGCTTCCAGCGAAAAGGCAAAAACGGTATTGGGCTGGGTTCCGCAAAAACCTACCCTCGAAGAAATGATCAGCGACGCCTGGCAGTTTTACCAAAACAAACGGTAGTGTCTCTCTGGTATTGTAATCTAAAAGTCCTCGGCATGTTTTAGCTGCCGTTTCCAGAGCCTGCTGTATATGCCGTTTTGAGCCAGTAGCTCGTCGTGGGTCCCGTCCTCAGCACAGGCACCTTTTTCGATCACGACGATCCTATCCATTTCGGATAACGTACTCAAGCGATGTGCGATAACGATCGCTGTTTTACCTTTTAAGATACTTGCAAAAGAGTCTTTGATGATCTGTTCGCTTTCGCTGTCGAGCGCGCTGGTGGCTTCATCCAGCACCATGATTGGTGAGTGCTGCAAGACGGCCCGGGCAATAGCAATACGTTGTTTCTGTCCGCCGCTGAGCTTTACGCCACGCTCGCCGACGATACTGTCCAGCCCGTCAGGTAGTTGCGTGACAAACTGCAGAGCGTGCGCCGCGCGTAAGGCTTCACGCACCTCGTCATCGGTAGCACCGGGACGTGAAAGCAACACATTATCACGCACGCTGGCATGAAAGAGCAGCGGCTCCTGCGGCACATACGCGATCTGTCTTCGTACATCGGCCTGTTTTAATTCACGTATGTCTACCCCATCTAAGGTGATCCGGCCGTCATCGACGTCATTAAACCGTAATAGCAACTTAGCAAGCGTGCTTTTACCGGCGCCACTCAAACCTACGATACCGACTTTTTCTCCTGCCGTGACATCTAAGTAGAAATCTTTAATGACAACCTGCGCGTCTTTTTGACTATAAGCAAACGAAATATTGTCGAAGGTGATCTGACCTCGAACCTTCTGCAATGCTTTTGGTTTTGCCGGATCCGTAACCGTATTCTTTCGGTTCAGAATGTCAAACGCCGGAATAATCCTATCGATCAAATCATCATGCTCGTCTAGGTTTTCGGACAATTGGTATATCGCCGTAAGAATCGTTGCCGTATAAGTAACCACCAGGACGGCGCCTGTTATACCAATATGACCGCCGCTCATCCGATGAACCGTAAGCCATAACAGCACCACAAAGAATGCGAGGGTTATTGCCTCGCGAAGTGAAACCAGCTTGGCCTGTACGGTGTAGCGCATCGCGTATACTTCATTCTCTTCTTTTGAACCTTGCTCAACTTGCCTCACCCGAACCGCTTCTTGGGCCGTAGCCTTCACAGCTAATATATTCGAAACGATGTCGGCGATACGGCCGGAGTTAGCTTTGTATACTTCACGCGCACGTGTACGATACGGCGTGATCGCATGCGAAGCCCACAGCAAATAACCCGCCTGTGTAATACTAAGCGCCAAGGCCACCAAACCAAGCCACATATCGACATAAAATATAACGCCGAGCGGAAACAAAATACTTAACACGTTATCTAAATATCGGTCCCGCAGCGCCCGTACAAGTTGCATGCAACTATCTACATACTGCCGCGTAGCAGTCGTCAGGTAGCCCGCCAGATTAGAATGAAAATAATCCAGGTCCGCGCCCACTAACCGGGAAAAATATGCTCCGGTTATATCGCGATAGGCAGGGTTTTCGCCGTATATACCGATGTACTTAACGAGCGGCGTCAATATACCGAGCAACAAAGAGAAAAAACCATATAACAGCACTGCATTCTGTGCGCCATGAAAATCTCTTTTTGAGAGGTCAGTAATAATAAGGCTGATAGCTATAGGCAGAACGATAAGTTTGCAGATCCTGCTGACTACCCTTAGCACAAAAGATATACGAACCGTCCAATATTGTCCGTACGTGCTCCACAAATGGCCGTACACCAAGGCGTATTTACTAAATCCTTTGATCACCTAAGTATAGTACTGTGTCTCTGGTGAAATCCAAAATATTAGTAGAGGGCTTCGGCAGAAGCACCTTAATGAACCTTGCTCGGCTAGGCTTTGGGGGCGCTGATATTAACCAGCCAGGAAATACCGAATTTGTCGTCCAGCATACCGAACGTATCGCCCCAAGATTCTTTACTCAGTGGCTTAGTAACGTCGCCACCCTCACTTAAGCCTTCGAAATATGCGGTCAGCTTGGCTTCGTCGTCACCCGACAGAGAAATACTGATATTGTTGCCGACCGTCACATCGCCCATGGGACCGGTATCGCTAGCCATCAAAAGCAGGTCGTCGGTTTTGATTTGTCCGTGCATAATAAGGTCTTTAATCGCCTCTTCTTCTGTTGGCATGCCTGGGTTATCACCGTAGCGGCTCATGGTCAGCTCCCCACCAAAGATGGCTTGATAAAAATGCAAAGCTTCTTCTGCCTTGCCATCATTAAAGTGTAAATAAGGGTTTAGTACTACGGTCATGGCCACTCCTCTTGTTAACTCTTAGCAGTATGCACTGATTATGTAGCGATTGCGAGTCTCGCTATGTTTTTAGAGAGGAAAACGGAACGGTCTATACATGCCTATCTAGACACTCACCCTCGTAACAAAAAATTGTGATCTTTCGGCCGCTCCAAGGCTTAATCTGTTATGATAATCCGTATGACAAACGCCTCTTCACCTGAAATGTCTTTTCCCAATCCAGAGGAAACGACAGACTATCTTATAGGCCAGCTTGATGTTAGTCCCGATATTCGCATCGTTGAACCGAAAGGTTTACTCACTGTTGTCAGCGCAGCGTTAACGCAGCGCAGAGGCGTGATCGGATTTGACGATCCTAACCACCAGCAAACAATTGCCTTGCAATACGACAAGCTACAAAGTAGTCAGTTGTTGCCGCCGCACTTGCAGAGTAAGCAAGCCTTCACTAACAGATACCAGGAACTTGTAGGCGCAACCAGCGAAGAGTTTTTTAACAGCGAGGCCCTGACTACAATTGCCCGAAATCGCAATCGGCCACCATCTGCCATAAGGCAGAATTTTGAGTATGGCATTGCGCATCTGGCCACAGCGATGCTTAGTAGCGTTCTGCTTCGTTCGCCTGACTGGCTGGAAACCATCTGTCTTAGTACGTCGGTTGGCTTGGATCGACGTCCTTACAGTACGTACCTGGAAACCGGAAATGGATTGCGTCATGAGTTACGCAGTGGTAGCAAAAATGTCATCCAGGCTGCCCCGAGTATGAATGACACCATAGCCCGTTGTGAAGAAATTGGAAAAGATGGCTGGGAGTATGTGGCAATGCTAGGTAGCACCCATTTTGATGCAGAACTGGCTCGGACCGTCGCTAAAGTAATCTTTGGCTTATCTCCCGAGGACCGGATCTTTGCCAGTAGCGAAGGCCTGGCCACCGGCTGTGAAAATTTGGCGGAAGTGATGAAAGCCAATAAAGAAATTGGGCATGGTTTTGACGCCATGCTTCTGTCCGAAACTGACCAGCCGCTGGAAGCACTTACCGCCGCTATTGAAGCTGCACCTAAACTATTACGTCCCGGCGGCGTACTGCTGATTAGTGATTTACACACTTTTTACAAAAAAGAGGGCTCCGTCGAACAGTTAATTGATCATGCACAGACTGTTTTTGGCCATGAGCCCATTGCTCTTGGTCCATTGGCCTTAAATGATGACGGTGAGGGTCTACAGGCACTATTTACAAGGAAGACGTAAGCGTTCGCTATCGCTACCATACTACTCGGCTTAGTTAAAGTTCCAGACGGTTCACTTTCGCTGTACTTGAATTTAATTAGATGTATAATAGATTTGAATAAATCCGCCTTGCGGTCTGGCCATTTGCCAATGGCATAAGCAGACTTGCGGTATCACTAAAACAGAGGCTGGTCGATTACTAAATAAGGAGATCAACATGGCCGATCGCAAAGAAGAAGAAAAGCGCATCGAACAGGAAGTGTACAAGAACTGGCGCGAGCTGTCGAAAGAACACTGGGGCCATTGGCGTGCCTGGGGCTCTTGGTTTAGCTGGGGCTCACCAATCGGACTGGGGTTGTTCTTTGTCCTCCTGGCCGTCACCTTCGCAGTCTTTAAGTTTGCCATCAAACTTTAGGGCAGCAAGAGTATATAAAACACCGCTCCTTGGGGCGGTGTTTTATATTGTTGGGCATTGTCATTTTTGTATATCAGGAACTCCGAGCGATGTATGTCAATAAGTAGGTCTTTCTTCGTGTAACCGTAATAAAACACTAAAATCTTGACATATCTACTCCTAAGGACATTTGAAAATACAATCATAATATGTTATTATTAGCTTTATGTCCGAAATCGTTTTGGTTACAGAACCTTTGGAAATCCCTTGGGAGAATGACTTTACCTTGTCAAGCCAAGGTGTGGTTGGTGTTACGCCGCCAGGTGCACCTACCTTACTGGAATATACCTACAAACTTACCGGCAAGGAACTCGAAACACCACTGGAGCTTGAAGACGGCGCCGCCGAAAGACTCGCCGATTTTTACCGACGCTGCTGTACGGCTGAACCAGAGGCCCGGCCGTACTACAACTGCCATATGCTTGCGTGGTACGTATCCGGCAATGTGCCCGATCTCGGTCAAAACGAGCCGACTATTCAGGCAGCCACGCCGGCTACTTACGACTCGCTTGAACGAGGAAAAACGTACGCCATTCAGTCGGGACGCTGGCTCGCCCACTCCATGCTTGGCGTAGCCGACCCTACAAAAAACCTCAGCGTTTTAGGTGCCTATGAGCCGATGGTTATCACCGATAACATTGATATTATGACAGCCTATCAAGGTACGCGCATCCTACAAACAGATCTCGGTGTAAAAAACGAGTACGCTCAGTAGCTCTGAAGGAATAGAACCCATACAACAGGTGGTGCGACAAAAATAAAGTTTCAGAATAAATCTGGAACTTTTTGATAACTATAAAATTTAGTTGGTACGCTCAGTGGATAAAAGGTGGAACCAGCTTTATCCGGCTATTCTAAGTCTATATCGAAAGCTCCGAGAATATATGCTGATCTAAACGGCACCCGACAGGGTATACGATTAGTTATACGTTTGCTCTATAATAACCGGGGTTCCGCCCGCGTAATCGGAGTAACGAATCCATGTAGGTGTGATCTTGAATAGGCGAACCCTCCCATCGCGTAAAAACTTCTCGGTACATGGTGTATCTTTTGCCAAGAACATTTGTATGTACGCTTCAGATTGCTCGCAATCTTTAGCGGTAGTTGCTATACCCTCGTATTGCACGGTTATGTGGTGCTTTGTATCCCAGCCGATTACCAACGATACTTTCGGGTTGCCTAGTAAATTGTGCCATTTGCGAGTATCAACAAATGTTTCGAAGATTATTTCGAGTGAATCTGTTTGAGTGAATGCGATAAGCGCTGACTCAGGCTGCAAAGAACCAGGCGCGACAGTTGCAATAGTTGCCATCGGCTGTGATCTTAAAAAGCTGAGAATTACATTGTCGTCTGTTACCATACCTGATCTACTGCTCTGTAGCTGTAGATCCTAATATACTATATAAAGGTACGAAATTGTGTTTATCCATAAAGTCGAAGAAAGACTCGAGTGTTTTGGGTGGTATAAGGCTCGGCGTGCCGCCCCCCAAAATAGATGTAAGAGATGTCAAGGTCTGTTTCTTGAGAGCGTTGCCGTATTTCTGTCTTAACAGTCTCCATATAATGTGTGATAGGTGAAGTATCTTCGCTGACAGTCGTCAAGAAGTAACTACAAAAACTGCATACGCCAGTACAATACGGAGTATGCACATATGCGCTCGTTACCTTATCGGGTAATTGAGGCAGCTCGTCCTGATCCAGCTCCTGCATCTCAAAAACGTATCTTGGCAGATATATTTATCGATAGCGATACGGTTGTGGTGCGCGAAAAAGTTTGTCTAGCATGAAGCCGGTAGAACTCTCTGACACGTGCTACTATTGTGGGTGATTATGGAAGCTCTTGAGATTCAGTCCTATGCAAGAGACTTCGCAGACGACCCTCAAACGCTTGCCGAAGCGCGGCTATACGTCAGTCCGTACGATGGCCAGGATATCACATTGCAGCATATCATGAGCGCCGTATTAACTGGCGACTCTATACGGCCGCTATTCCCAGATAAACCAATCTGTGCGGCAACGGAACACTTTCTGTGGGGTGTAACCCTGGCGGAAATCGGACTGGCTCGGGCAGTGCTTGCCCAGTGGGATTTATTCGGTGATATACCAAGTCTGACCAAAGTACTGACCAAATCGCTTAGTAACGAGCAGCAATCCCAGTTTACGACTGCGATAGAGCAAGTTGTGGCGAAACACGGTGAAGTGTCCACCGACATACTTCTGCGTCGCCTAAACGGAGAACTAAAAAAGAATATAGCGGCCGATTATCACATTGGTTTTGAGAGAGTACGCTACCATCTGAGGAAGGCGTACAGGGTGTTGGACAGCGAACTTGAGAATCCGGATACGATATTACCCCTGTTGAAGCCCAGTTTCCCTCGCCAGCAGCCTCATGGCACCCATAGACTGTCACAACATATAAATGGCATTGATACTGAACTAGTAGATTTAGGGCGCCGCATAAGCCCACGGGATCTGGAAACAATTGGTCATATGGTATCCAGCGGAGGGCTTGACGCCGAAGCAATAAGTAATGTCTTGCAATACCTTACCAGTGTCCGCGTGGGAGGTAAGACGCCCAGCAATAGTATCGTCAACAAACTTCCTACGGCTAACGCCCAGCTACTGCAAAGCTTGCGCATCAGCCGTAGCACATCAAAGATTTATCAGGGTCGAAGGATCGAAGATATATATGAAAACACTGACGAAGCTACCAAATTAATACTTGAGGTACTGGCACTGCCTAGGCCGTCTAGGCAGGATTTTTTAAGTAAAGAAGCACAGGATGCAGCTGCCGCGGATATTGAAGCTAGTGTATACGCAGAAAAAAAGAAGCAGGAATTACTAACTGGTCGCTCATCCGATGAGTTATCTGAAGCAGAAAAACAGTTTGTGGCTGATTTGGACACGATAGCAGCAACGGGCCGTTCAGCCATACGGACACTGTTGAGCACACATAGGCCCTTGGTGTATGCCAGCGCTTTGAAGATGCCTCGACGGCATGTTTTACTGGACGACGTCGTACTGGCTGGTATGCGCGGAACATTGCGAGCCATTCGAAAATACGACTACCAACACCCCAGCAATAAGCGGTTTACAAATTATGCTGCTCCCTGGGTACGTCAGTATATGTGGCGGTATATTTTCAGGCATGCCTGGAACGTAAGTCCTGATACCGGAGTTGATATACTTCGGGTCTATTCCGCACTGACCCGGCTTAGAGTTGAAAAGGCAATCTCCGGCGATAAAAGTGATGCTAGCGTTGCTGACGCCGCAGCCGAACTTGGTATGCCGGTTAGTGAGGCGGAGCGACTACTAATTTTACGTCGCAATATAATGTCTGATGGCCCCAACAGGTATGATGAGGACATCAATCGGCGTGCCTTTAATTTTCGGCCAATGACTGACGCGCGTATCGAATTTGCATCCCATGTCCATAAGGCTTTCAGTCAGGTGCTTACCGAGCCGCATTCACTCCAGGTACTGGAGCTACATATCGCTGCCGATATGAATGCAAAAGAAATTGCAGAGATCACCTCGCTACCTAAAGATGATGTGCCAAAAATCATTGCAGCAGCCATCACGCAACTGACTACTCACTTTAGCCAGCAGAAACTGTTTGCGATGCTTCAGACGCAGGACAGTGAGGTCTACGATGATGACATGCCCGGACGTCCTCAGTAACGGTCGCCTTGTGCTTATCAGTATATGAGGTAACCGTGAGGTAATTGAAAACCTTGACGAGTTAATCATTCAACAGATAGACCCGGTCAAAAAGGCACGCTTTTTCAAGGCTATTTTCGACTCATGCCAAGTAGCGACGATTTAGATCTTCGAAACACAAAAACACCCCTTTTTACAGGGGTGAATCAGTTCTTTCAACTACTGAAAGACGAAAAATCTCTTATTGGTACACCCGGCAGGATTCGAACCTGCGACCCCTTGGTTCGAAGCCAAGTACTCTAATCCGCTGAGCTACGGGTGCGCGTACTAAAAGATTATACCAGAGACAGACACATACGCCACCCCGGCAAGCTTACAATAGATTGCCGGGAAATTAACCCAGCGACTTTACTAATCTTTGAACGCATCTACTACGTCAGGGATACCGGTAGTACGCCATCGCCAAAAAGATGATGCTCAGCATAACGAATACGTATGCTAGCAATTGAACATTTGGTGAGTGTGCCGTAAATATTCCCGTGCCTGTTGCGGTTGGCCTGGCTTTGGATTTTGCAACCGCTGTAACCGGTTGCTTTTTGACGGGCTTGGCGACAGGAGCTTTTTTCTTGCTCGTCTTTTTCTTAGGAGCTGCCATAGTATACCACCTATCGAGTTACGCTAATTGTCTTACTTTGTTCGGCAGAAGGTGCAGTTACCGTAATACGATTGTTTGCATCTTTACTGATTTTGTAACCTGTACCGTTGGCGTTACAAACACTACCCGTACCACACTGTGGGTCCTTTGGAATCGAAGCGACATACTTACCGCTTGCCGTTACAACACCGAGGTCCACAAGGCCCGTACAGCTTGCTGCACCGGTTGCACACACTTCTGTTGCGGGCGTGGTAATACCTGCTGGCAATGCTCCGCTATTGTCGAGGGAGTATTGATATACCGCGTTAAGGATAGCCGTAACGTCAGCCTGGCGGTTAGCATTACGGCTGTCACCCAGCTGTTTACCGGGATTAATCGCGATAATGACGATACCCGCAAGAATCGCGATGATAGCAACGACCAATAAGACTTCCAGTAGAGTGAAGCCCTTTTGATTTTTCAAGTTAATCATGTACCCAACCCTTTCTCTACTGATTATCTTACGCATGCATGATGCCCCACGCCGTTTATTATTCGTATAATACAGCCTGCTGGCGTATACGTAAACGGTAACGCTTACTGTTATCGTCCAGGATGAGTGACTCGCCACCAAAACGACGGTTTGGTAATGGACTTATCGAGGAGGAGTGGTGTATTTTCGGTATCATTATTAAAACTAAAGTGAGCTGTGCCGATTTTTTGGTCTTTTTCAGTTGGCTGGTTTATATCACCCACCGAAACGGTAACCGGAATCTTCGTACCCTTAAACCCAATTATCTGCAGGTTCTTCTCTGCTTTGACATTTACTCGTCCTCCCCAAGGCTGAACGTAATGCGCAACAATTTGGCCGGCCGTAATGACATCCTGGACTTCAACTGATGCCTTGAATGAATCCATAATTGCGGGTGCATCGTGAAGTGCCGTGCCCAGATCGGGAGCTTTCATGATTGCTCCAATGAGTGTATGACCCTGATATGGTGCCGAAAAAAGTAAACAGCCCCCGGCTTGATCGGTATTACCCGTCTTAATACCGTTAAGGCCTGAATTGCTGGCCGGGTTAACATTGCTGTTAACGTTCGTGATCTGGCCGGCAACCGGAATAATTGCTTTATACTGGCCTACGATTTGGGCAAGCACCGGATTGTCCATGGCAGCCTGGCCCATTAAAACCAAATCGTTGGCCGTACTGACCGTATTGGGCGAGAAACCGCTAGCATCGGCAAACGTCGTGTTTGTCATACCAATATTTTTGGCGTAATTATTCGCATAGGATAAGTAATCACTCTGCGAGCCGAACGCCCAGTTAGTCAACGTCGTTGCGATATTGTTGCCCGAAGGCAGCAATAAGGCCTGTAAAGCCTGATATTCGCTCAGTTTTTCACCGGCTTGTACGGCAGCGACAGATTGGCCTTCCGACATATACTGTTGATAGAGTAGTACATCTTCGTTGGTGATAGGCACATTTGGCCCTTGCTCGTCTATCTGCAAAGGTTTTTGCTGCAACACAGCCAACGCCACCATAACTTTGGCGACACTAGCCATAGGTGTTGGTGTCATCTCTCCCTGAGATGCTAGAATACCGGCACCCTTTACACCGACCGCCTGTTCACCATACGACGACCATGCAATGTTTCCCGCTCCAGTCGTTTGCTGCGTGACGGCAATGTCCTGTACTGGCTTTAGTGCCGGCAGTGGCTGCGCGTAAGCCCAGCCCGAATAGCCCACTATCAGGAAAACTGGCAGAACAAAAGCTAGAATTTTCTTAAACATATCTTACTATAATTGTACCAAGAAACCTGGAAATAAGATGGGGAACGAGCAATTACTTCCAGCCAAATTCTGAGTAGGTAACGCCTTTGCTGTATAAATGCAGTGCTTCCCGGGCGGCGGTCACCATGTTTTCAGGCAGCGCATCGATAGCAAACCAACGCAGGTCATCACACTTATCAGGCTCAGCGTTAATAACCGTCCCCTGCCATTTAGAGACCTCGAAGTACATATCGACATATTCCCGATAATCAATAGGGTCGTGGCGGTTCATGATATGCACACAACGGACATCGGAGGCGTCAATAGTAATGCCAGCCTCTTCTTTAGCTTCACGGCAAAGTGCTGTCGTAAATGATTCACGACCATTGATATGTCCCGATACTACGGTATATTCACCGTCGTGCCAGCCAGTATTGGCGCGTCGTTGCAGAAGTATCTGATCGTCTTTGCGTAACACCAGAAATACTGCACCGAATACTTTAAAACGCTCCACATCATTCATTCCACTATCATAGCAGAATAAAAGAGCCGGTCCTTATCTGGCCGGCTCTTTCGTGCTACTAAAGCGTCTGTTTATTGCACAACGACGTCGCTGGCCTTAACAAACATTACACGTTGGTTGTACCAGATTTTGATAAATCTGTCTTGTCCCGTGAATATTTCGTGGTCATGAGGCTTGCTGTAGTCAAGCGTTGCGTCATAGAAATAATCGGTGGGAACAACACCGTCGGATACATATTTCTGGCCTTGTGAAATAACATAACTCAGCTGTGTCTGGGCAGGCCCGGCCACATTAGCCGGATAGACACTGGCTTCAGGATATGCACCACCATACGTATGGGCAGTTGTCAGTCCTGGCTTGAGTGTTACGGTCCGTGCATTCAGCGAGGCCGCAGCCGGTTGCGAACTTGGATTGTAGAACCACGCCTTTTGGTTAGAGAACCAGATAGCGGTCCAATCACCGCGCTTTTCTGCGACAGCATATTGTTGTCCGGTTGTTGCCTTGGCGGTCCAATCATCTATCTTGGTCGAGCCAGGCATACCACCAGGATGTAGTAATGTATCGGTAATCAATGGTGCGTCAGCACGGGGTTCGGTGCGAAGATACACAAAGTTAGATGGTGCCGTCAGGTCAGCACAGGTCTCTGGCTTCGTGGCGTCGATACAAGCATTAACCGTCTGCACATTCTTAGCAAAGTTTGGCGTAATCGTTACGGCATTTTTGCCCCAACCGTTGCCGTCAAAACCTGTCGTGTGGTTATTGGTTGCAAAATGACTGTTGTTGGTCTGCTTGCCGGTTAACAGTTCCATGTAGTGGTTCCAGTCCCAATATGGACCCGGATCCCAATGCATTACACTCGCCTTTTTGTCGGTAAGTCCCGGTATGTTGTCATGGCCAAGGATGTGGTCACGATCTAGTGGGATGTCATACTTTTTAGCCAAATACTTCACCAGATTAGCTGATGACTGGTACATAGCTTCGGTGTACCAGCTGCCGCCGAGCGCAGCATAGCCTTCATGTTCGATGCCAATGGAATGCATGTTCATATACCAGTCACCGGCGTGCCAGGCAACGCCCGATGTTGGCACCATTTGCGTAACGGCACCGTCTGAAGAGCGGATAACATAGTGGGCGCTCACGTACGAGCTGGTGTCCTGGAAGTGAGAAATAGCGCTTTCATACGACCCTTCCGTATCGTGGATGACAATGTAATTGACCTTCATGTCTTTTGGACGGTTGGCATAGTCGTAGTTACCATAGTCTGCAGGATCGGCTGAGTTGGCAGCGTAACCTGCTGGGATAAAGCGACAGTTATCGGTACGAGGACATTCGGCGCCATTATTGTTCTGTGCGCCGTCCTTGTTAAGACCGAGTGCGCCTACGGCGCCCTTGCCACCTTGCAGCAGTTTGTTGATATCAAGCGATGGCGCGTTCGGTGTTGGAGCCAAGCTCAGTTGCTGGCCCTTGCTAGTGGTGTCCACGTGACCATTCTTCATCATCCCAACGACTTGCTCAACAAAAGACTGGGTATTCTGACTGTTCGTACTGCCAAGATACTGGGCAACGACAGCGTACCATTGATCGAGGTTAGCAGGTAACGCGCCGTTGTTCTGCTTTTTGGCCTGGTCAGCCAACAGCGCAGCACCACCGCGAATATTCTGTCGCATATCCGTCTTTAAGGTGTCGGGATTAACGTTAAGTAATTTTGCAGCGTTATCAAGCGTCATATCGCCCTTAGGTGCTACAACTTTACCCTGTGGAACGGGTCGGCTCGGATCACCACGCTCATCTTGGACCGCTACGGCTGTACGCAGGTTCATAGGCCCATACCCGCCATCAACGCTCATCTGACCATTATGGTCTTCCCAACGTGACTGGTTGTACGATATGGACATCAATAATGACAAAGGAACATTAAATTCGCTGGCCGCACTTTGGAACATATCTTGTTCTTGGGTGCTGCTTGAAACGGACACCGCTGAGGCTGCGGTAGGCATTGCACACAACACTAATGCCAGGACAGCGACGATACTGGTGCGCAGCCGCCCTATTCGGACTCTTCCTATACTGTGATGCTTCATAAAAGCTCCTTGTTTTATAAAGTCTTCATTGTAAGTCGCGGCAGCTTAAGAAGATGTTAAAAAGCTTATACTATAATTTTGCGTCAACTATGCGTCGGGGGACTATCTATCTTAGCGGTTTTCTTGTTTGAGCTGTGCTGCTATCTTTTGGGCTACCGGAGTAAGTGTTTGACCATACTGGCTAAGGTCAGCAACGTTAGGATCATTTTGCTTAGCAAAGTCGTATAGTACTTCGACTACGACCTTGCCCTGACGGAAGGCTAGAGTATTCTGGTGCTCCTTAACGTCCTTGTAGACGTAGGCTTCCTGACCTATCCCCGAAACTTTTTGTGAATCATTGCCATCACCAACCGTTAGGTGTACTAGTCCTTGCAAAGCCGCCTGATCGTTTTCGTAAGACGTGGTTGTTACCTGCAAATCGTGGGTAGTGGTGCCGACCAAGGTCACATAGCTGCCTGTATTAGTGCTCATTTCACACTGGTTGCGGATATAGTTGGTGACCGGCTTATAACTACTTACAGGACTAAAATCAGCAACTCCCACAGCCGTGGCCCAACGCTCATGAACAAGTGGACTGGCGTCCGTGCCTGCCAGTTGCTTAAGCGAACTATTGTCAATGTAGTCACAGGCCTTCGCTACTTTGCCCGTAAATACCGGTGAGTCATATGACACTTCTGAATATCCTTTGGGGTTGGCCTTGAGGCTATCAAGGTTCTTGATAGCAGTTTTTAGCAGATCCTGCGCTTTTGTCTTATCTTTTAAGTCAAGCTCGACTGTTATGGTGTTGCCATCTTTGCGTAATAAGTATTCGTCACCGACGAATTCTGTTGCGTCTCGTTTGAATACTTGATAACCACTCATATCAGCCTGCGGCTTGTATTTGAGCGAGTCAATATAACGGTCCACCTGGGCGGCAGCAACCGTGAATGGTTGATTGACAGTAATGCTGATCTTCTGGATTTCAGCTGGCTTATTCTTATCGACGCCCGGTATTCCATATTGACATGACATGGTTCCGTCAGATCCAGGCATGTTGTTGAGATCCGGTGCAAAGCGAGCATTGCCCTTCTCTGACAAATGGGATTGTAGAATAGGGAAACCATAGTTGTTGGCAAATATATGGTAGCCAGCCCTTTCAATGTCTGAGATCGTCAGTACGCTACAGGCTGGAATAACGACGACCCCACTTGTTAAAGAATCTGCATCCTTGCGGGCAGACATTTTAATTGCCATAGGGTCGCCGATTTCTTTTTTGAGGTCGGCGCGGTTATAGCCGGCACGGTTGTAATAAACAGAAGTGTCAGAAGTGTCAGTACCGCCCTTTTTATCGTGTTTGGTGAGCATCATGGTGATGCCAAGGATAACAACCACAGCGAGGATAATAGCGCCTACCAGTAACCATTTTTTACGCCCATTTTGAGAATTAATATTAGGTGTCGGTGGTACCACCGGTGATTGTGTTGGTTCGTTGGGCTCCATAATATCGTTCCTTCTAAAAGCTACCCGCATCCTATCATAATTTGGATAAAATCAGTGTGCGCCTGCTTACACTTTGGTCTTTTTAGAAAATTCCACCAATACCAGTTCTTCTTTTTTGCGACGTTCCGTTTTGGCATAGCCCGCATATACTTTACGGTCCGCTTCATTAAACGGTGGCTGGATGATGTTCCGCGGCCATAACTTGTTGTGCCGCACAACGGCAATTTCTAGCGCATATATATAGAATTGAGCCTGTAGATACAGCCAAAAAAGTAAACCCAATACTACGGCAAACGTACCGTATAACGTACTCGTACCCCTAACCTGATGCCACACAAGTACACCCCCGGCGACCTGTAATATTTGCCAGAACAGCGCCGCAAATACGGCACCGATCCAAAGCTTTTTAGTTACGATTACGCCGGCTGTCGCTAATCGGGCAACGATCAAAAAGACCAATGTATTCAAAAATAATGTCAGCAATCCCAGCAGGATTTTACTTGGCACACCGCTGCGGCTAATGCCCGTGACAAACCCCATGGTAACGGTGGTGGCGATCAAACCGATGCCCCCGACACTAATGATGCCGATGCTCCGCAACAAGTTAAAAGGAAAGCCTGCCCGTTTTGTGCGCACTACCTGCCAGATGTCATTAGAAGCATCCTGTAGTACATTGGCGATCCCACGGGCACCGTACAATATGAATAACATGCCTGCGGCAAGTGCCCAGCCATGACCGTGATACGCATGGATATTATGCGCAAGGTCTTGTCCGATAACAGGGAAGTAATCTACTGTGGCAGCAATAATGCGCTGTTGTAAATCAGGATTGTTGCGCACAAGTAACGGTATGAGCGAAAAACCAACAAGTAGTAAAGGAAAGAGCGACACAAACGCATAATACGTAATGAGCGCTGCCTGGTACCCTGCTTGGTCATCGCCAAACTTTATGAAAACAGCCAGCGGAAAACCGATAACCGGATGCTTCTTTTGAAAAGCATCGAACCTGCCGACCGTCGCCGTAATGACATTCATACAAACATGGTATCATAACCGTTTTGCAGTTAAAGACGAGTCTGATCAACCGCATCTATAAACGTAATACAGTCAGTGATAGCCTGGTCCAGGTCATCGTTGACGATGACCACGCTGGGCAAACCGAACTGGGCCGCTAGCACTCCAAATAATTGTTTGGTCTGCTCCTGGTAATCGGATAGCATCGTCATTTTTTCGGTATAGCTTATATTTTCAGGAAATAGTGCCCTGTCTCTGGAAGCATCTTGCGTTACTCTTTCGAGAATCACCGCCGGATCGGCCGTAACCAACATAAGGGCATCGTAATCCGCGATCCAGGGGCCATCCCGTCGGATCACCTGGCCGTGCGTCAAGTTCATAATATGGGTATCGAGCATGAATGATTGTGGGCGTTTGGCCAATTGCTCTGCCGTTTCTTGCCATCTTTCCAATACCAACCCCTGGTCCATGGAGCGCAGCGCATCGTAATCACCGGGGATACCAAGATATTCCATGAGGGCGGTCGTACCGGGCACTACCTCTATTCCGGATGCTTCATGCACGCCCCGCAAAAGGGTCGTCTTGCCAGTGCCGTTAACGCCTGCAACGTAATAGTGCATCAGTCGTCCAAAATCCAACGCTCGGATGGTGTTAGTGTACCTGACATCGGCAGTAATGCGGACAGGGTCGTTTCTACCGCGGTGCCCAAACTAGGACCAGCCATAAAGATGGGCATATCTTTTTGACCCAAATGATACACTGCTTCCTTTAATAGTTCACGGCACGGCCCACAAGGTGCAATAATACCCGTGATCGGGCCACCGATACTGGTGACAAAAAGGGTTAGCCGATCGATACTCGTCGTTCCTGCGGCAAATGCCCGGTCAAGCGCCATGCGCTCGCAGCATGTCGTATTGTTCCAGGACCAACGCTTAATGTTCGATCCGGTAAAACGTTCTTCTCCAGATGCGATGACACAGCCGGCTTTGGTTATCTTATCGATCGGGTAGGCATGTTCCATCGCCATTTTGCGGGCAAGCAAGAAGTCAGAACGTACGCTTTCGTCCATCGTTTCAAACTGTAACTTTTTTAGATACGGACGTCCGGCAATTTGCGGCCGCCGTGCCGGCCGTAACGTGTTAATTGCCGACAAGATTTCTGTAGCGATCTGGTCGGGTGAAATTGTATTGTCAGTTGTATATTCCAACACCGGTATGTACCGTTTGGCAATGGTAGCCAGGTCACTATACATATGTTGTGTCCGGTCATGATAGGCCATGCTATTCGCGCCACGCTTAACTTCGCCACGGGCGTCAATCCTGGATTCAATAGTTTTATGTGACGCCTGCAACACGACTAAAAGATCGGGACGCAGGTCTTTAGGAAAGAGTGTATTCATATCTTTTGGCATCGCTTTTTTGCGAAGGGCGTTTGCTGAAATCCACGTGTCAGCCCTGCCGCGCACGGCCACGACAGGACGTTCGACACATATACTGTTGTGCGTATAAGCTTCATGTTCGTTCATCTTACTGAATACGTGCTGCCGTATATCAACTTGATCGAGGGTGACTTTGTCTGCTTTACCGATACCGTACGTTTCAAGCCATCGGTAGGCATAAGATGGCGTGCTGCCAAAAGTTATCACCTGGGAGTCGAGCGCTTCGAGGCGATTGCATATGGTGGTCTTACCCGATCCGTCTACACCGAGTATCCGCACTAAAGGCTGTCGCATATATGCCCAAAGCGTACAATATTTCTGCTAGACGCGCAACACCCTACCCTACAAGGCCTACTCAACGTGTAGGTTCTTGCATACTTCGCCCATGCTCTGCAGTACCCTATATCGCTGCCTAGCTTAATGCGGTGACAGCCCGATCAACCATGATCGCGGCTTGTTTTTTGTCTCCAAAATACTGCGAAACAAAGGCTTCCGGGGTTAGAATAAGCCGGTCACTTACTTCCTCATTAGGAACAAAGGGTTCGATTGTCTGAACCCTTGCAGCGTAAACAAGCAGATAGGGTTTCTTCGTAAGCCCGATACGGGTATCGTCACTTGATAATCGCCAAACATCGATGAGTACAGGTTCTTTCAACCTAATACATACCTCTTCATATACCTCACGACGCATTGCCTGCTGGGCCGTCTCACCAGTCTCGATATGCCCCCCTGGTATATCGACTCCCCTATGTACGACCTCGACAGCGATAATCTTATCGTCACTAGTAACAGGTACGCAATGAGCGGTAATAATGAGGCCGAGGGGAGGGACAAAGTCCGTACCGATAGACCGTGCGGTGATGGTAGCACCGAAATAATCGAAGGAAATGGTACTATTTTCTTTCATGAAGACAGTATAACGCATTATAGAGAGTACGATGTTAACGCATCTCTGGCAGCTCAGCGGCTATTTCATAGAGGCGATCGATACCCTCGCTTCCGCGAAGCGATTGCCCCCATATGTCATCGAAGTTAATGCTGGCTCGCTCGACACGGGAAGGATCGTCAGACATCCTGCCTCCCCATAAATCGTAAGTAGCAGCTATCGGAGCGCTATTATCGAAGCCGGCTATCATTGCGACCTCGGATGTTCCACGGATATCGGCGCTATAAGGTACAATCCCCACGTTAGCACCACCAGTCGCTAGCCTTGCAATGTGTCGGACTGCCCGTTGTTGTACTTCTTTATCGGTTTCGGGATTACCGCCGCCGTAATTGCGTAGAGCAGCTTCGTGAATAGCCAGGCGCGACGCCGTTTCTTTTGACAGAATTAATCTTTGGATTGTTTGGGCATATTTCCAGCGGTCAGTCTTTACATGCTCCTCGGGTGAATACGGCTGCGGTTTGTTCGCTCCGCCGTTCAGCAGTCTTAGATCATATTCAGCGGTACGCAACTCCCC
>JGI24737J22298_10000004_pt1 | contig 66533 bp, 74 predicted proteins | sample KBSCornC3_FD_22298 | JGI IMG/M metagenome (IMG submission 22298) | reverse complement strand
GGCTGAGATATTAGGTGAGGTATGCAAGGACATCGATTTCCCAGTGTATAGCATGCAGGACGACAGTGCCATTGTCATAAGCGGCAACGAGCAAACGTTCATAGGCAGTCCTCCGGTGGCGGTCATAGATGACAAGCTCATATAAGGAACATTTGCGGTCGGACGAGCATTTTTATTGAAGCAGGATACGCGCGGGATACATCGCGGCAAAATATTAAATAATGTTTGTGTGATACAATCAACTACAGTATTGGTTTTGTCTGCTCGGTGCAAAAGTGCCAGTTGTAGCAAAAGATATTCATGATGAACATTTCGAGCGCCGAAAAGAAGGAGCGTATCGCTCAAGCAACTCTTTTAATGATTCAAAAGGGTGGCTTTGCGATGGCGACCTATCGCAATATTGCCGACGAGTCAGGCTTTTCGCTTGGGTCGATTCAAAACTTCTTTAAAACCCAAAACGATCTCTACACATTTGCCATGGAAACCATCATAAAGAACGGCGAAGCGCGAGCAAACGCTCTGAAACTTTTTGCCAGTGACGTAAGCGTGGCAGAATTTTATAGACTGCTCTATCAATTCCTCCCTTTGGATGCCGAGCGGCGCACCGAGCTTACGGCGTGGATGGCGTTCGTTACGCGGGCAGCAAGTGAACCCAGCCTCATGGAAATCGCCCGGCAAATGATCAAAAAAAACTATAGTACGCTCGAGCAAACGATAGCCTTCATGCAGCAATGCGACTTATTCAACAAGCATTTGGCGGCCAAAGAGGCATCAGAAAGACTGTATGTTTTCCTCGAGGGCATTTCGCTTCATGCAATTGTTTTGCCGCAACAATATACCGGTGCCGTTATCAAGGAAATGGTCCAACATTATGTTCGTGACAACCTTACAAAATAAGCAGCGTCTATTGATATCTTAATACGTGCGTATTAAACTTATTTCATAAAGCTAATAAGCGAAGGAAAATTATGGTATCAGTTATTCTAGGACTCTTAGCTGTCATTTGCGGCGGCGCTTTGTATCCGGTCAGTAAACAATCGCATACTCTGGGGCTTATCATTGGGATAGCAGGCATAGTATTTGCTGTTCTTGGGGTTATGCTTTCCCGTCAAGCCACAACATCAGACAAAGATCGTACCAATAAAAATGAAGGCAAGTGGCTTAGCATCGCCGGCGGAATCCTTACCATTATTGTCGGGTTCATCGTCATTTTAGTTAAATAGGCAACTGAGTGCATCGCTGCTGGTAATGAATGTGGAGTAGGGCAGTCACACCACTGTAGGAAGCTAACTACTTTTGGGCACAAAAAGTTTATCAGTGTTGTGGATTACAAATATCTTCAGTTTTAATGCCTCTTTAGTATCCTTATTCAAATGTACATGCTGTAAAAACCGTTCTTGTACACTTTCCTTAAAAGCATTCTCTGTTCTAACCGACCGCCGTGACTTAGAAGTATACTTCGGGTCAAATTTGTGAATCACTACATACCTATCTTTACCTTGTCGCATCCAGCTAACGATCTCTGCCCATATGTAAGCATCCGTTTCTCCCATCGAAGTACCAAAAAGTATTATTACAGAACTCCCAGCGAGAATACGGCGAAAGGAGCTAAGGCGGCCATCATTTGCCGACATAATTAGCTTTGACTTAATAAGGTCATTCTTTTCACGCAGAGACATACCTTTATATAATTGAGACTCGTTGCTGACGCCAAGGGTCATATAGAGATCGACTGTACCATGAAGATGCAATGGGGCCATTAAGCTATACCCACGTGGCTTTAGTACTGCATCGCCATCTAAAATTTTCTCCAATGTTTTAGTGTAGTTTAGAGTCACAAAGTTTACATAAATAGGCGTATTTTGCAGAAGTCGTCGAATTGTACTCTGCTGGCCGTCGTTCAAACCTTCAAATAAGCCATCTTCATTAGAAGCAAATAAAAATTTTTCAGGAAGATTTTCAATAGATTTCTCTTGTGTATCTAAATAATCTGCAAGATCGTCGCGAATCTTGTCTAGCTCAGTATGGAGCTTAATCGACTCTTTTTCACGTTCATTTTCTGGTAATGTATCAATATATAAAGTGTGCTCTCCTAGGCTTTTTTCAAAATCGGCCCACGTTTCAGGATCATTGCTGATTTCTTTATAAATGCGATTCTCACCTGCAAGCTTATTTTCGATAACATACTTATAGAAGTCGCTGTATTTTGTCTTCAGTTTGAGCGATATATCCAGTCCATTGCCAACAATAAAGGTAATTTTTACAGCCACGTTAAGATCTCGTCTGCATCTATTATACCATAATCCATAGAGTAGATGTGCCTAAAACCGTGTGCATCCCAACATTTCCTTCAAGGTAATCTGCTATAGTCTTAAGATGGTTAAGGCGATTGTATTCGATTGTTTTGGCGTGTTGGTTACGGATGCTCTTGAGGCAATCGTTGCGGAGCTTCGGGTATCACAGCCTGGGGTTGTTGAAGACATCGTTGCCACCGTATATTTAGCAAGCAGAGGCGAAATCAATCGCCAGGAATCTTCCACACGAATAGCCGGTTTACTTGGAATACCAGTCGAGGAGTACCTCGGCCGCATCAAGGGTGGGGAAGTTAAAAACCATGAACTACTCGCTTACATAGCCGAGCTCCGCAAAACCCATAAGACAGGGCTGTTAAGCAACATTAGCATTGGCGGCCTGTCTGCACGTTTTGAGCCAGGCGAATTAGATCGCTACTTCGATGCCGTAGTCGTCTCCGGTGAAATCGGCTATGCCAAACCGGAAGCGGAAGCGTACGAAACAGTGGCGGACAGGCTCGGTGTCAGACTCGACGAATGTATTTTTATTGATGACCGCGAAGACTACTGCACGGGTGCAAAAACCGTTGGTATGCAGGCCATCTTGTATACGTCATTTTCTCAGATCAAATCGGCATTAGATACATTGCTGGTGTAAATACAACTGTTATCTGTCGTGTGCGCTATCTTGCGGCATATAACCCACTCCATTCGTAAGGTCAAACGGTCCGTTCTCGGAGAGCAGATAAAATACCTGGGCACTGCCCGGCTCTACATCGGCAGTCAGACATCGCTCAAGTCCATTAACCATATCGCGACGGCTAAGCCAGGAGGCGGGTGTACTGATTGAATCGTCGACTCGAAAGCCGCCTAAACGAGGAATAATAACCTTGGCGCCTGTTTCTTCGGCGAAGGTTGCGGCTTCGCGTTCCATCCGAAGCTTATTCTCAGCGTACATGCCCGTAGGATGACCTTCGCCGAGTATAGGAGTTAAAACTGGAGGGCAATCTGGTTGCTTGTATCGACCGTCGGTATGTGTCGAGCTACAGAGTATGATACGGTCAATGTCAGTTTCAATGGCGGCGCGCATTACGTTACGCCACATCTCCTGGGTCTTTGGATCTGTGCGGCCACTTTGATCATATTCAATCGTAGTATCGAGGGCTGCATGAATAATTGCGCGAGCACCGAATGCATTATGACGGATAAGGTTAGTAAATGCCTCTGCATCAGAGATATCGCACATACTATCGGTACCAGAATTACGATCTACACCAAAAACATCGTGACCATATGTATCACGTAGACCTTCATGTATAGCCCCACCTGTTTTACCACTTGCACCAGTAACAACGACTCTTGCCACAATAGTCATCCTCATTTACGAAACATAAAGACTTAATTATAAAACATTTCTATATTAAATTCAACATATACTTGCTACGTCTTCGGCAGCACTAAGCATAGTGTATTTAGACACACGGGCGGCTCGTGTTTTATACTTACGATATCTCACCACATGCAACCTCCAGAAATAACTTCGCAGGATATTACTCGGCTTCCCGTACCGAGCCATCCTTTTACACTTGTTGAAGAAGATGTACGCTATATCACCCTGCGCGCAGAACAAAATGCCGAAATCTTCCAGGTCATACGCACAGTAGGACAAACGATTTTAGCCTTGGAAGTAGGGATAGAGCAAGGTAAAACCCGCGAACAAATCTTACGGGAGCTATATCCGGATGATCCTTCATATTGTACTCCGTCGGGCGCTTTCGGGAAGCGTTTGGCCAAGGCCCGAAATGCTATCGCAGGTCTTGGCCCGAAAATCATTACCGAACAAGGGGAGTGGGGTTCAAAAGCCCTATACTTTTTTGAAGGTACTCCGCCAGAAGCAAAAGCAGAAGACTTTACCGGATGGGACAAAAACGCTACCTGCATCCGTTTTGATAAAAGAATCGACTACATGATAGTATCTCGTAACGGTAATCGCACGGGTGCACGGCTGTCTGGATACGTTGGACGAACACTCCTAGAGCACCTGCTTCACCACCCCAATACGAAGATAGACACTCACACGTTATACGATTGCCTTAGAGATGTCGGATATGACAAAGGTGCCGAAAGTGTAGGTAAGAATATATCTATATTGAAGCAATTTATACGCAGAAGACTACGCTGCGACCCGGCCAACCTTTTACAAAATGAACTGCGTGCTATCGGGGGTGGAGGTACATATGGCTTATACACGTTGTGTGCCGACAGGGTAGAAATTATTGAGGATGACGGCTCAGTTGTCGTTATAGAATCGAGCGAAACAGATGAGGATGAGACGAATACGATTCTAAGTAACCAGGATGGAGCCGCGATTGCTTCAAGTCTTATTCTCAAGGAGGGTCACATGCAAACGCTGCGGGCTATAGCGCCGGCAATTCAGTGGCCGAGCCGTGAGCAGCTCGCGGCTTTGTCACAAGGAAGAGAACATTCTCACACATATAATGCAGAAGATCTTAAACAGGATGCTGTAAAAAGTTTAGAGCGCCTCAAGGAAATGTTGGATGCGGACGATATACAGAAAGCGCTTAACAATTGGTCTCCAGAGAGTGCTTACCTCAAATCATTAGTCGCAAGCTTAGCTCAATTCGACAAACTACCATTAACAATCGGGAATAAAGACGTCCGGGGCATGGACGTACTTATACATATATTAAGAAGGCCTGCTTAGTTTTCTGAAGTTGGTCAATGTGTAGCATGGCGACTGCGCCAGGCTAAGCCGCTGGAGCGGCAAACGCCATATGCGATCGCTGTGGCTATCAACAAAAAGATCCCATTTACGAGCGGCTGCACCTCGCGCGGACTACGACTGTCGATCTGGCCCTTAGGATCGATGACCACTGGACGGACATCACCTACGCGCAATGTCTTGTCGGTGCCGTAAGGGTAACCTTTAACAAACGTGCCGTCCTGCCGTTGAAAAACATATCCATGGGTATGGGAGCAGGAGCGGCAACCATCATCGGTCGACGCAGGGTAGGCCGGATCGGTTACGATCCGTTCAACACGAGCCGGAATCGTTTGGCCCCGCGCCTGCAATAGCGCGGATTGCAAAAATGCCGGTCCGGCCATAACAACAAACACTAAAAATAAGCCGGTGCCGTACACGCCAAACATGATCGGACCAAGCGCTCGGCCGACGATCGCCGCAATTAGCATGATGCTCGCACCCGAGAACCAAATAGCCACTACGCCCGTAGAGCCGGCATGAAACACCAGATAGTACACACCGAGCACCGCGATCGCCAATGGTATACAGGCCAGACATAGGTCTTGCAACCAGCCCGGAAGATGAACTGGAAAATGTATTCGCTTAGCAACCCGCTTCATCATCTTATTATAGACACCTATCCGTCGTATCGCATACATCAATGCGTGTATACTACGAATATAACGCGTAATAAAAGGTGGAATCATATGGCGGAGTTCAAAAAAACAGTTACAACCAGCGAAGACCAAGGCATCAATCAGGCAGGTGTTCCGGTTCAGCAGCAAACACGCAAAGTCAACACCGAGGTCAAAGCCAGCGGCAAGTCAATCTTAGGCAATATCGTTTGGTATATTCTAGGCCTCATTGAAATTCTGCTAGCGTTCCGTTTTGTTCTAAAGCTGCTTGGGGCGAATCCAGACAGCGGTTTTGTCGACTTTGTTTACAGTGTAAGCGGGATCTTAACGGCACCATTCGATAACATCTTCAATGTGGCAAGTGCAAAATCAGGTGACATTCATGCGGTATTCGAACCATCAATATTAGTGGCGGCGGCCGTCTATGCGCTTATCGCCTGGGGCCTGGTAAAACTACTTACCATCAACCGGGATGGCGATGCCATCTCATGACATACGTGATGTACCCTGGACTTTTGACAAGAGAACAGTGCCAGCCCAGCTAAGGCACGTGGATTACGCTACCGTAGAGCCTACCCGTAACAGCCGTTGATACACACCGACGATTATTTCATCGGCCGGACCGCGCACGGGCTCGCCAGCCGCTTCCAGCCATGCATGGGGCGTCTCTGCTTGTAGCGACATCCCAAGACACCAGTCGACAGAGAGGCCTTTAGTATGACAAAAAAGAGCGGCCGTAAGAGACAGTTCGTAGCAGGCTATACGGTGTTGGAAATCTTCAGCCGTAATAAAGCGGGCAAGTTCCAAGGCATATAAAGCCTCTTCGTAGGTGGCCGGTCGATCCGCCATCTGGTTGCCTTGTACAATACGACTGGTCAATTCCGTAAAGGCGCGGTCCTCAGGAATTAAAGCCAACACATCTGTAAATGCCTGTTCAGCGAGCTGCTTATCTTCTGTGGTTACGTTTTCAGGCTCCAGTGTGCTTGTGCGTACTCGCAGGAATTCTCCCGCTTCAGGGGGAGGGGGCATATGCTGGTGTGAAGCCATGTGTGGCAATAATGCGCCATTGGGCGGAATATATTCGTCACGGACCTGGCCAGCTGGACGTTCGTCCCAGGCCGTCTGGTCGGGTGCGGTTATACCTACTATCCGAAGATACGGCTCGGACATCGGGATAAATCCTTCGACAACTCGGGCCTCTGGCTGTGTATAAGCTCTTATCGTTTCTGGCATGTGGTCCTTGAGGATAAACTAATGAACTACGGTGATTATGCTATACTAGCACAATCGTTAAACTACAAGGGGGAATTATCATGGGTGTAGAATCCTTATCCGGCTTTACTACGAGTGGCATTAACGAAATGGTAGCGTTTCCGGAACCTCCAGCCTACGAAAGCCCTGTAACACAAGGTGAAGTCCTGCCGGCAGCCGAGGCTGCAGGTAACAGTAGTTCGGGCATAGCCGATCAGAATTCACATTATAATTGGGGTTTCCGTAAGCTTGTGGGAGACCTAGTCGAAGTAGCGTAGCTTGTTACTACCCGAAGGAAGCAACAACAGCCGTGATCGCTGCTCAAGAAGGTCTAGCCGACCTTCAGCCTGTTTATTTTAACCCTGATGCCCTGGATCGGGGTTTTGACGGTACCGCCGAGAACCTCGTCACAGATCTCCAGGTAGACAAAGTAACGCTAGCCGCCGGCATTTTGTGGCCGGGCATCAGCCCGCTAAGCGGCAATTACACATATTACGAGGGGGTGCGCAGGCTCCAACCCGGAGATGTGACCACTATTACTCAGGAGGGCAAGCTGGATGTTCGTTCGGAGTATCCGACCGAAAACCATTCCTTAACGTTCGACGAGGTAGCGTGTATGGCGGGAGAGGCGATAAGGCAGTGCATCGCGACCTCTGGCGTCCATGAAATGCACCAGCTGAGTAGTGATTGTAGTGGTGGCGTTGATTCAACAACACTCGCTCTTGCGGCAGCCGCCCAATGTCCAACAGATAGCAATGTCCTAGGACTGGTCCAGTATAGCGATATATACCCGGCAGGTGATATCACCTACGCCCGAAGATTCGCCAAATTGAGTGATCGGCTTATGCTGCGTGAATTAGTAACTACCGCAAAAGAACTGCCATTTATTACTCCTCCGCCAGCAGATATCTCACCGAGTGAACCATACCGCGGCACAGCCATTTACGGCCGCGAAAACCAACGTCTTATGATGGCGAGACCCCACCATCTGATCGGTGAGGCAGGAGATGCGCTGTTTGACCCCGAGCCAATCGCACCGCTGGCAGACTTACTGCTAAGTGGCGAATACGACTTGGCTCGTAACATGGCGCTACATCTCGGTCGGGCAGCCCTGGTTAGTCCCGAAGCAATTCTAGAAAACGCCCGCGCAAAGGCTAGCACTAATCTGGTCGGTTCTTACGAACGCGTCTCCGGGCAGCTTACCAGTGATCATCTGTTGGCGCCCAGCCAAGATTGGCTACCTTCTTTAGGGACGGCCAGTACCTGGATCACCCCCGAGCTACGCGAAGCGCTCGCCGCTCGAGCCCAGACGCTAGCCGCACAAGCGCCCGACATAACCTTCAGTGCCTATGCAACACAGCAATCTATTCGTAATAGTGTGGATGCTTATCGCCACTTGCGGATGGTCGCGGAAAAGCACGGGGTCGACCTCATAGCTCCTTACCTTGATGAGACCGTACTGCGATCGGTTATCGCTTTGCCAGCAGCCTCACGTATACAACCTGGCCAATTCAAACCACTGTTACAAGCTGTCTCAAAAGCCGCCGATTTGGCGCCGGCAGAACTCTTTAGTCGACAAGGGAAGGGTGCATACACTAGCGAGCTTCAGGCAGGATTTAAGATGGCCTTACCCCGCATAAAAGAGCAACTACAAAAATCGCGGTTAGCGCATATGGGTATCATCAACCCGGAAGCCGTGCAGGCTTCACTGACACATAAAACACCGCCCTGGGCGTCATTGACCCAGCTCCTGGCGAGTGAGGCCTGGCTGGCTCATCTCGGAGTTGAAGCTCCAAAAACTACTCACTCAACTATTCGCCATACATCCACTGTTGAACCCACCAAAGAAGCACCAAAACCACTGGCGAATGCATACGCTATACCATCATCCTTGCATATCAGTCCAGGACAGGATGGCAAGCTTTTCGCCTTCGATCATGTAGCCGGAAGCTTTCACATCTTGCCCCTCAATAGTACGGCGCAACTTATCCTTAAAACGTTAGCCCAAACACATTCACCACAGCTCGCGCTGGATGCTCTACAGGCAGACTATCCCAACATACCAGCCGAACGACTGGCGACCGACCTTACGTCTGCGATTCATGATTTTGTCAGACAGGGCTGGCTGGAACCTACGGATGCAAACACGATATGGGTAAAACAGCTGTCGCAGCTTAACTTGCCCCCCGATATGGCGCATCGTGTCATCGCCTATATCCAATCACTAGAGGAGAGTATCCCTATAGACGCTCATCATTTCGCCTGTGCAGTTACCGGCCATCCGACAAGCATGGAGGAAGCTAACGACAGGGCGGCGAATATTGTACGCAACGGTGAAGAGATTTCGGCCGAAGACTTACCCGTGGGCGGATGCGGTGTCATCGGCGTGCTCAAAAGTGCCCACGGCCTGACGCATGGTTTGCACAGTGTTATCGGTCTCGGCGATGGCAAGTGTCTCAGCGTCATTGCTCGCCAGGGAAATATAGGGATTGCTCCTGTTGAAAACTTTTTAACCTACTATAAACAATGGCTCGAATCTATCGGTTTCCCTGGTGACACAGAGAAGGTCAAGCTCTATACAATGCAACCAACCACGCATACGTCCGCAACAGATACGCCGTCATCTTAGGGATATTGCATTAACCTATTTTATAAAGCTTTTTTGTTTGCGCTTTAGCCAGTGTTTTGATTGCCTGACTAGTTTAGATGCATCTGCTTTGTCGGCCAGCAACAGTTTTACCGCCTCTTCTGCGTACACTTTGTCCTGTGAGCCTTTCGCAAGAATAATCGCGCCTGGCTTTATCTTAGATCGTACATAGGCCCCCGCTTCGTAGGGCGTGTCAAAACTTTGTACGAGGCAGCCCTTAGCCACGGCGGCGGGTGCCAAGTAATGCTTGGCGTCGGGGCCAATGGTTACGACGAGGTCCAGTTGTTTAGGATCACAGAGTTCGCCGATTTCTTTATGAGCCGATGGCGACACGGCGCCAAGCTGGTTCATGCTGCCAAGAATGGCGATTTTTTGCGGTGCCTTAAGCCCGTATAGCAGCTCGAGTGCCGGCCTTACCGCATCCGGAAGGGCATTATATGTATCGTCGATGATGAGGCTGTCGTTGACGCCACGCAGCTGTTGCAAGCGTCCGCTGACCGGTCCGATGGCAGCGATACCATCCAAGATCTGCGCCTTAGTCAGCCCGAGTTCGTTCCCGAGAGTAACGGCAGCAAGCACGGCGTACAGCTGAACTTGGGATGTGGTCTGATGGGTAAAATGCAAAAACGGCTTATGCTTGTGCGTAATGTCGGCCGTGAACGTACCCGCCGAATTAACAATGTTGGTAAGCTGATATTCCGCAGGTTCCCGATAGCCGTATGAAAGTACGTTTTTCAATATGCCACGGTATGTTTCGGCTACAAGGTCAGCATTGTAAATAAGCGTATCGGAGTATGCAGCAACCGAAAGCTCTTCCTCGGCCACGGTTTGCATATCATGGAAATATTCCATGTGTTCCGGCACGATAGCGGTTACGACGGCATAATCAAGTTTAATATATTTTTGGAAAGCGGCGATGTGGCCGATCCTATCGGTACCTAACTCGACGACCACGACGTCAAAAGGGTAGTCGCCCCTGATCTGTCTGGCGTTATCCAAGAATATCTTGATCCAGGCAAGCGGGTTGGCCAGGTTTGGCGGATTGTCATGCCCAAAAAATATCAACGGAACGGTGACAATGTCATTGTAATTTCCTTGCTGATACCGAACGCGCATCGATGTGCCGAGCGCCTGGGCGATGGCAAACTTAGTACTCGTCTTACCGATACCACCGACCACGCCGATAGTCTTATATTGGTGCTTTTTGCGCAAGCTGCGTACTTGCTTGGCCAGAATCGTTACGACGATCCATTTTAGTAAACGCTTCATGAGACCTTTCTCACTTATATATCTGGCTAAGGATAGCAAGAAGTTGTGAAAATGGTGTGAATATGTGCACCCTGTAGCGCTTTTGTAATTTCATATCCATTTCACACCCATACGGCATTTTAGTAGGTATGAGCACACGTTTTATGACTTTGACCAAAGCACCAACGTACCCGGCTATCCCGCTTGATGCGGGCCAGGTCCCGGGATGGAAGAATATCCTCATCAAAGAAGCCAGCCGTCCAGATCCGCTCGTCCCATTGGGCTTGTTTACTGGAGAAGCGGGTATTGTCACGTCGTCTATATATTTTGGTGAGCATACCAATTCACCGTATGCAGACGAGGCACATAAGCTGGAAGGCAGTTTGCTGACATTGTTCGCCCGGCAGTCGGTCGCCCGTCGTTTGATTGCCGCCGAAAGGCTTTTGCCAGCCGGTCATCATCTACTGGTCTTCGACGCGTACCGTCCATATCAGGTGCAGGAATCACTCTATACCTTTTACAAACAAAAACTACAAGAAAAATATCCAGCTATGGACAACCGTGCACTCGAGACCGAAACCCAAAAATATGTTTCGATGCCGTCAGAGGATCCAGCCCGTCCTTCGCCGCATAACACCGGAGGAGCGATCGATGTAGTGATCATTAAACTGGATCAGCAGCATGAAAAGGAGCTGCAGCGCATCCGTTCACAACTGGCCGACAGCACTTTGGGCACCACAAGTCGGATTGATCTGGAGCTGCGGCTGTCGGCAATTATGAGACGCCATGCGGTAATGCTCGATTTTGGTACCGCTTTCGACCATGGGGGCGAAAAGTCTGCCCTGACATATTACGAAGCTAAAATCGCTGCCGGTGAAAAGCTGACCGACGCGGACATGCAAGCCTGCAACCATCGTCGGCTGTTGTTTCGGGTTATGACACGCGCCGGTTTCCAGCCTTACTTTGCAGAGTGGTGGCATTTTAATGCACCCGAATCACAAATGGGTGCGGCTGCAGCAGGCCTTGACTACGCGACTTTCGGGGCTGCCCACTTTACCGAAAGCAACAGGGTACACGAAAAGAATCGTCGTAAGCTCCGCCAAGCCGCCGCTACCCATGAAACAGGCGATCCGCGAACCGTTAACGGCTGGCCGACGGAAATTATCGCGCCACCAGAAGGATAGTTACTCCTATTCTAACTATGCAAATAGGCCCGGCGATACACCAGGCCTATTATTACTAAGTACTTTATCCGGTTGTTTTATTGCCGTGCGAGCGATACAAGCCTGTCGATCACATCGGCAAGTGACAACCCGGCAGCTGCCATCATGCGGGGATACCGACTATACGAGGTGAGGCCGGGCATGGTGTTAACCTCGTTCAGTACCACGCTGCCGTCTTCTTTTAGGAACAGGTCTACCCGGGCGATTCCTTTACATCCGAGCACACGATATATCGCCTTGGCCGTATCTTGAACGAGCGCACGCGACTCTGCCGAAATGTCCGCAGGAACGATAAAAGATGCGTTTTCGGAGCCTTTCTCTGGCGTGGCCTCTTGGTGAATCCTGAAAAAACCATGCGACAGGGCGACCCGATCCGGTTCACCGACAGTCAAATCCGTATTATTTCCCATTACCGCACATCCGACTTCGCTGGCAACGACAGCCTCTTCAATCAACAGCTTTGAATCATACTGCCTGGCATCTTCAATGGCAGGTTGTAGCTCTTCTTTTTTTGATACTTTGCTGACCCCAAAAGACGAACCTGAACGAGCCGGTTTTACAAAGACGGGGTATGTCAGCCCTTCCGCGTCAACGGCATCACCTGCGTTTACAATTTGGAAATTAGGCGTGGCAATTCCGGCGTCCCGGACCACCGTGTATGCAAGGGATTTGTCCATACACAACACCGAGCTTTGGATATCACAGCCTACATACGGTATACCGGAAAGCTCAAACAGACCCTGCAGGGCACCGTCTTCTCCAAGCTTGCCATGTACGACAGGCAGCGCTACGTCCAAACGGATTGTCTGGTATTGTCCCTTATCCTCAATCAGCAGCCCATGCACGCTCCTGTCGGGCGATAGAGTGGCGCGGCGGCTGTCCTTCTCCCATTGTTCGCCAGGATTGTTGCAAAGCCGCCATTCGCCATCCTTTGTGATACCGACATAGAACGGCCGGTACTTTTTAGTATCAAGGTTTTGTGCGACCTGTACAGCGGACTTAATAGATACGGCGTGTTCTTCGCCGGTACCTCCAAAAATAATTGCAATGTTTAGTGTGCTCATACTATTTTCTCCTTCTGGTTTATCCATGCTTCGTGTTCCTTTTCAAATTGCAGACAATTACTAATAGAATGTTCGACCATATCGCGCAGGGCATGATCGGTGTAAAAGGCGCTGTGACCCGTGATGATTACGTTAGACATTTCCTGCAACATCAGCAGCTTACTGTCAACAGGTCGGTCGGTATGATCGGTGTAAAATATTCCTTCTTCTCCCTCAATGACGTCGAGTGCCGCACCACTTATACTTCCATGTTGCAGCGCTTCAATAAGCGTGTCGGTATCAAGCAGCGGGCCACGTCCCGTATTGATGACATACGCGCCCGGCTTCATTTGTCCGAGACGTTGGTGGTTCAAAAGGTGATAGGTGCCCTCGTGCAACGGGGTGTGAAGTGTTACGACATCGCTGCGTTCTAATAATGCAGCGAGCGGCACGTAATCGGCAGACGTCTTTGCGCGTTTGTCATAAGCCAGTATGTGACAGCCGAAACCTTGCAGCCTGTTGATGACAGCTGTACCGATACGGCCCGTTCCGACAACACCTACTGTCATGTCACGCAACTCTTTTCCGCGTACGTCGTTCAGCCGGTAATCGTGGCTATCCGCCCGGCTCAGGGTTGACTTTGCATTTCGCAGCAACATCAGCATAAGCATGATTGTGTAGTCGGCTACGCTATCCGGCGAATACGCAACATTGCCGACGGTGATACCCACGCGCTCGGCGTACTCCATGTCAATATGGTTATAGCCGATGCTTCTGGTGGATATGTACCGCACACCAGCGTGACTCAGCGCCTGAAGCATTACATCAGTTATTTGAGCTTTGTGGTCGACACTGATACACCGATCACCGGCTGCCAGCCGGATGTTTGCCTCGGACAGCGGTGCCTCTATTGCATGTATGGTGACGCCGTAGTGTGACGCCATTTTACGGAATAGAGCGGCCTCTGACGCGCCGCATCTGTAGGCAGTGATTCCAGTTCGTGTCATGATATTCGTGGGCGTCCTTTCATACGGCACAGCATGCAGACAAGTTGTGAAATAGGTATGAAATTGTGCTTGCGAGGCTTGAAAGCGTGTGTGTGAGCGACCTCGCTACTCAGTTGTAAAAACATGCTTTGTCTGTTTAAATAGTCGCATTCACCGATGACAGAAGGATACTATTATGAGTCAATTTGATAGGGAATTAGCCGCTTTTGAGCAGAGACGCAAAGCAGGTGCCAAGGATAACAACCTTAGGCGTGAACGTGCTGCAGAAAACCTCACAAGCTTTATCAGGCTCATGGCACAGAGAGAAATACCAACCACCGCCTGCTATAAACAACTCGACGGATTGCATACATATATGCGCATCGGCGCTGGCTGGATCATCAGCGAGGCCAGTGAGCCACGTGATAGGACGGGCAGCATAGTGCTCGTAGATGGCAATGTATATGACTATACCGAGCAAGACGGCAGGCGTGCCGCGGAGCACATTATCGAACGGCCTTTTGTTGTTGCACTGCAAGATCATAATCAACAGACCATGCCGAGCGACCCCATCAACTACGGCGATGGGTCGGGTGCACAAAGCCTACAATTTGCAGCTCATCGTTTAGGAGCGATCTAGTATGTCTGACTTCGAAAGGGGATTGTCCGAGTTTCAGAAAAGGAATAGTCGTTCAGCCGCGGAGCACATAAAAATGCTCGCAGAACACGCCGCCATATCACAGGAGCATGCGTTGGGGTTTGTTGCGCTTATGCATAGGCGTTCCGTCGCACCCAAACCCGTCCGTATGCACCTTGAGACTCCTACTAGTATTCGAAAGGGAATACTATCGTCACGATCTGTTCCTGGCCCCCCAATTCATGAATTTCCCAGAGTCGGTGACGGCTGGGCAATCAAGGAGTCACCCGAGGACTGGAATAGATATTGGGTCGTTATGAATACCGAAACTGCCGAAACCGTTATCTGCCAGACCAGCCATACGACGTACCCCGGCATGCCTGGTGAATCATTCCATACCGCTTTGACTAAAACAGAAAATGGCATTGAGGTACCTCAAACCGTTCCCGCACCATTCTACGACGGGGGACTCGAAGTATTGCAACGTGCCGCCTTACGGCTTACCAATAATTTGGGCGGTTAAATACTTCGGTGTTTAAAAAATGCTTCCGAATAGCGGCTTTTTCATACGCATGAAGCCGGCCGTCCCACGTACTTCATAGTCGGTGTGTTTGTCGATAAAACACGTGTCGCCCTCGTGCAGTGTGACCGTCTCACCGTCTATCGTTAGAGTCAGCTCGCCTTCGCGTATGTGGTAGATGACATTGTAAGGCGCCTTTTCCTGCATGTGATAGTCGGTCACGTTCGTGGTCGCCAGCGGGCCAATATCGTTACTAATGAGGCCGCTTTGCGCCAGCTTTTGCATCCGGCCGTCTGCTTTACGTATGACTTTATAATGTGATTTCATTACAGCCAGTTTACACTTGCAGCACGCGATGGACAAATAAAATGCATCCTGCAGCCCGCAACTCACCTCGTACAGCTTGCCGCTAGCATGCCGGCCGAGAGATTAAGCATATAGACATTTAATAATTCTTTTATGTATCGCTGATATGCTTAACGTGTTAAGCAAGCAACACTACATTAAAATAACAAGAAGGGTGGCTCTCTTGAAAAGACTCAAACTTTTGATCGCTTCACTGGCAATGCTTATTACTCCGTTGGTAAGCATGGTCGCTCCGGCACGGGCGGCAAGCCCTAATAACGTACAGCCAAACATCGTAGGCGGCACAAATGCTACACAGCAATACGGTGCGATCTCTATCTGGAACTCTGACCGCAGCCGCTGTACGGCCGTGCTCATCGACAGATATTGGGCGCTGACAGCAGCACATTGTTCAGATCTGTTCGAACCCGGCCAGGTTACTGAACTCCGTGCCTCTTCACTCAACAATACGACTGGCTACGAAGAAGTTGGAATCGCCGCATATTACACACACCCAAGCTACGACCCCAACCTATTAAAGCATGACCTAACGCTGATTAAGTTTAAACGGCCAGTGCTACACAGCACGCCGCTTGAACTTTACAATAAAACACCGACCATCGGGACTCAGGTTAAGATAGCCGGCTGGGGATGGATTTGCGAAGACACGACCAACCCGAGTTGTGCGCATCCCGTTAACATCCTGCAAGAGTTAAACCTGAAAATTGCACCCGCTTCGAGTTGCCCCGCAATGTGGGATCCTGCAAATGAACTGTGTGGCGTTGCAGCCAACGGCACACATGCCAACGGCTGTTACGGTGACTCGGGTGGTCCAATGGTCATTAAAAGTGATTACAAATGGAAACTCGTAGGCATTACTTCTTACGACGGCGATGACTGGACGACAAGTTCGGGTTGCGGCAACAGTCCGAGTGGCGGTCAAGGCTCCGGCGTATTCGTGAATGTCACTAAATACCGGGCATGGATTTATCAAACCATAGCCAATCATAGCTAACTTTATAAAACTTTATAAAAGAAGAGCTTCAAAATTTCCGTTTGCTACTTGGTGAACGGAAGTTTTGTAATTTTGGCCGGCACTGGTAGGTAACGGATGCCAGACATGTCCTGATATGTAATTAGGTGATAAGCATAAACAAGCGCATACTACCTATAGACCACCTTAACACTAAATTTCTAGCAAGGGAGCAAGCAAAAGATTGAAGTTGGCCTAACACATAACCCAACGGAATGACACTCAAAAAGAAGTGTACACACCTGTGTAATACTCCCAAATAAGTGACCGTATACTTTGAAGGAGCATTACTATGCATTACGCCAACACAACATTAGGTAGGTACGCCATTTTACAGTACGATGTCGCCACACAAGCAGCAGAATATCATCAAACGCAACGGGACAAGCATGGCTTTTTTGCTCGTTTTTCTATAACGCCAGCTTTGACGAGAGCAAAGATTAAAAAGCCGGTAACAGAGACTAACCGGTTGAAGAGTCTCGTAGTAGGGGCGGAGAACAACTTGTTCGTAGCTAAAACGGTTTTCCCTTTTGTACTTTCCGCCGATACTATTAAAATCGACCGGCAGAAAATAACCATAGTTCATAACGATTTCTTGTGGAAATCGCAAACCGCAAGTACGGAAATCAAAAACATCATGAACGTCCAAACTTCTATTGGTCCGCTATTCGGTTCGATAACCGTAACTTCCAAGCATTTCCTCAACAACACCCAAACGATCAGCTACCTTAAAAGAAAAGATGTCGTCATGGCCCAGCGTTTGTTGCAAGGTTTCATGATCGCACAACGATCCGAAATCGATACAGATAACATAGACAAGGAACGACTATTGGCGCTACTTAATAACCTCGGGCAAGAGAATTAAACGTATTTGTCATTAAGCTTATTTAACGGTGAAGCTGCCGGTAACCGCAGGATCGAGGTGGTCGTGGAAGAGCAGGTTGATGCCCATCTGGTTGAGCGTCAAGGTTTTAGGATGATCCTTGCGCACGCTTAGTTCTATCTCGCCGCCGTATGCATCGTGGTTTGGATACGTTCCAAAACTAATCTTGCGCACGCTTGCGTCTTCGTTGATAAAGGTCATCGTGTCGCACAAATGGGCCTCGGTGTGCGGCATACTGACTTTACCATCCTTTATAACAACCCTGTGATTGATTCCGATATTGCTACAGGCACCGGTCTTTGCGCCTCCGACTTGGTCAATACCTTCATCCTGTGCAAGCTTGGTTGTCGCATCCCTGGGTGACATATTGTAGTGCAGGTGCTTCATAATAAACATTGAGCCTCCTACCACTACCAAAATAATACCCACCGTGGAAGCAAAAAACGCCACGTTATATAACGGCTTTGGGCCACGACCTAAATGCAAGAAGAAAAAGATTTGGACAAGCATCTGCAAAAGTGCAAATCCTAAGATTGTCGTCACCAGAGTGGTGCCTGAAACAACTTTGTGGCTCACAAGATAGTAGGGGATAGCCGTAAAAAGCAGCGATAACGCAAAGCCCGTGACATACGGTACTGCCGTCGGGTGTTGTTTGTGATGGTCAAAAGAAGATACTCGTTTGCTCATACGAACGCCATTAAATAAACGATTGAAAAAATAAATATCCACACAATATCCAGAAAGTGCCAGAATAGGCTCAATAAGGCCAGCTTGCGCACCAGCGGTTGGTTAAGGCCACGTTTTATTATAAAACCTAGCGTAATACCCATCCATAGCAGACCCGAGGTAATGTGTATTCCATGCGTACCAACAAGCGTAAAGAATGACGACAGAAAAGCACTGCTACTTAATGTGTGGCCTTCGTGGATAAATTCCGCGAACTCCTTTATTTCCAGACCCAAAAAGGCCAGTCCCAGTAAAAAGGTCAATCCAAACCAGGCAAGTACCTGGCTTTTATTTCCTTTGCGGGCGGCAATCATACCGATACCGCAGGTAAAACTGCTGGTCAGCAGCAGTAACGTCTCGGCCAACGCCTGCGGCTGGCTGAACAATGCGCTGCCAGATGGCCCACCGGCGGTATTACCGTGCAATACCGCGTAGACCGCAAACAATACAGCGAACATCAATAGGTCGGTCATCAGATATACCCAGAAACCAAACATTACGCGGTCGTTAGCTGCCGCTTCGTGGTCCGTGTGGTCTATGCGCTGTGCCTCTACCACTTCCGTCATTGTTTGTGCCTCACTACGTTCCAAGCCCATACGACTGCAATCTTAATAAATTCACGCAAGCCCATATCCGCATCCATGTCTAAATGGGTAGGCTTATCGGCAGAAACATTGTGTTCATGTTGCAGTTTTTCTCGTCGGGCAATTTCGAGTCTTTCGACTTCCGCGGCAGGAATCGTCGATTCGGTATGGTCATTAAAAGTGCGGGTAATGATACACGCCAGAATGCCGACCATCGAAACAACGATCAGCCAGCTGATATGCCACACGAATCCAAAGCCAAGCAAAAAGGCAAAAATAGAGATATATATACCAGAAGCAGTGTTTTTGGGCATCCGGATATCCTCGTATGCCACCTTGGGCAGACTTTGCTTTTTCATCTCCCAAAAAGTGTCACGGGTGGCAGCTTGTGGAATAGTCGTAAAGTTGTACGGGGCAGGTGGCGATGCGGTAGCCCACTCGAGAGAGCGGCCATCCCACGGGTCGCCAGTGATATCACGGAGCCGCTTCTTCTCGATAACACTAGCGATAATCTGCACAATCTGCAGGGCCACACCGATCGCGATAATGATACCTCCGATAAGCATGAGTACGTAGAACGGCTGCCAGCCGGTTGAGGCATCGTAGGTATCAAGCCGCCTGGTCGCGCCCATAAGCCCTAAGATATACATTGGGATAAATGACAGGCTGAAGCCGATCATCCAGCACCAAAAAGCATATTTTCCGATGCGTTCATTAAGCCTGAAACCAGCAATCTTGGGGAACCAATAACTGATGCCCGCAAAAACACCAAATAATACACCGCCGATAACATTAGAGTGGAAGTGCGCCACCAGGAACAAACTGTTATGAAACTGGAAGTCCGCCGGAGGTATCGCTAGCATGACACCGGTAATGCCGCCAAGCGTAAAGACCGCGATAAAACCCAGGAACCACAGCATCGGCGTCGTAAACCGTATGCGACCTTTGTACATCGTGGCGATCCAGGTAAATACCAGCACCGTCGTGGGTATAGCGATACACATCGTCATCACTCCAAAGAAGGCATTTACATCCGCACCGGCTCCCATCGTAAAGAAGTGGTGCAGCCACACCGAAAGCGCAAACAGTGAAACACCGATCATGCCGAGGATGTTTGACGTATAACTGGCTAACGGCTTGCGGCTGAACGTTGAGACAATCTCCGAAAATACACCATAAGCAGGCAGTACTAGAATATATACCTCCGGGTGTCCCCACATCCAAATAAGGTTGGTGTACATCATCGGGTCGCCGCCCAATGTAGTCGTAAAGAAGTGCGTGCCAAAATACCGATCAAAGAAGACCAGGAAGATAGTTGCCGTAAGCAATGGAAAAACGGTTACGGCCATGATCATGCTGCATAATGAACCCCAGGTAAATGCCGGCATTTTCCATAATGTCATGCCTGGAGCACGCATTTTAAGAATAGTCATAATAAAGTTAATAGCACCCAGGGTAGTCCCGACGCCGGAGATCTGTAAGCTCCATATCCAATAGTCCATACCGACCCCCGGACTGAATTGCGTTCCTGATAATGGAGCAACCGCCAGCCAGCCGGTAGCAGCGTATTGTCCGCCAAATACGAAGAACATGTTAACCATCACGACTCCGGCCACGTACAACCAAAAGCCCAGAGTGTTTAAAAAGGGCGAGGCCAAGTCGCGCGCACCAATCTGAAGCGGCACGATGTAATTTATGAGTCCAAAGATAAAGCCCATGGCCACGAAGAAGACCATAATGTTACCGTGTGCCGTAAAGATTTGCTGGAAGTGGTCAGCCGAAAGATAGCCATGCGTGGCGCCCAGCGCCCCTGGCATATTGCTTGCCCCTAAAGCTTGCTGCAGCCACATCATCAACGCTTCCAGCCCGCCACGGGCTATCAGCATAAATCCGGCCACAATAAAGTACATGATACCGATTTTTTTGGGGTCAACCGACGTCAGCCACTCTTTCCAGAGCCATTTCCAGCGTTTGGTTACGGTGAGTAACACGATAACTGCTACGGTGAGTAATCCAAAAAAGACTGTTCCGCCCAATGTGAACCACTCGTGCGGCAATGATTCGAGGCTCAGTTTACCGATCAGAAATTCTTTCATTCGTGCTCCGTGTGGTGTTGTTGTGGCCCCATATATTTACTAAGTACTGTATCATACAGGTTCGGTTCGGCGGCTGAATATACTTGAGGCTTATTATTCTCGCTTGGCTGTAGCAGTTGCTGATATGCGGTCGAATCAAGCGCGTCAGGGGATTGCTTTACGTGCCGCACCCAATTGTCAAAATCTTCTTGTGAGCTGGCCCGGGCCGCAAACTTCATGCCCGCAAAGCCTGTGCCGTTTATCTCGGCCGAACTGCCCTCGGAGTCCTCCTTGGTTGTCGGCATAAGATTTAGGCGGTTTGTGTGGCCGGTCATGGCGTATAGCTGACCGCCCCAATGAGGAATCCAAAACGAACTCATCGGTGCTTCATCTGCGGTCAGATCAAATTCCACGGGGGTATTCACAGGGGCTTGGACAAAATTGATGGTGGCGATACCCTGCTCGGGGTATACAAACAGCCACTTCCAGCGTAATGCGATCACCTGGACCTTTAAGGCTTTGTTGCCTGAAGCAATCGATTTTCGTGGATCGAGCTTGTGCGTCGAGCCCCACATAACAGAGGCCAGTACCACCATGAACACACAGGGGATTGCCCACAAACTAAAGATAAAAAACCTGCCGTGACGCCTATCCGGTTCGTAGGCGGCTTTGTGGTTGGACTCCCGGTATTTCCAGGCAAAGAAGTATAGGAAAAACAGCGTAGGGACGGCGATTAGCAGCAAAACGATCGTTGAAAATACGATCAGTTTAAATTGGTCATCGGCGATAACCCCCCGAGGATTAAGCAATCGGATATCGGTGCCGTATAACAGCATCGTAAAAAGCGAGCCAAGGCCAAGCACCCACAGGAAGATAAGCAGGCCATACCGATTTCGACTGGATTTGTGTTTTGTCATGAATGCAGTACCATCATTTCATCAGCATAAGCTTTATGTTAACTATAGCATTAGCCTCTTGGATGTGCATATTGCTTTTATGAGCCTTATAGTGTATAGTATAAGTTACTGTGGCAACACATCGATCACAATACAGTTCCGTTATAGGTAAAAAACGCTGGATGCAATCCGAAGGTAAAGTCAGCGTGCCTAACGAGTCGGGCTCAAAAGTTGCGATCATGGTGCCATTTATCTCTGAACTTATTCAAAATCCGGGTGACAATTACGATGAATTTGTAAAACAAACCGCCGCGTACGAAGCACATTATAAAGCGCAAGGCCGTAAGCCGTTTTCAGTCATGGGTGCGACCATCGAAGATTTTTATGATGTCCTTGCCGATCCGTCCATTCCATCGATGGTAGTAACTGGGTGGGGTAATATGTCGTCTATTGCCGCTCCGTTTGCAAAGGATCGGAATGAAGACGCGCGATATGGGTATCTGGATTGGCTGCATTTCTCAGACAGGGCGACACATGTGAAGCTCGGCGACTTCGTAATGCTGCAATGCGGAGGATTCAATAAACCATTCAATCCTCCGCTACCGCTCGGTATCGTCAGTTCACATGCGAACATCCTTGGAACTCCGGGCGTAGCCCACTATGCCGCCCAATCCCTTGAAGGTGAGTTACTACCTCCAGCAATAACTACCAGTCGTGAACTTTCCTACGATGAGATCAAGCAGCAATATCCGTTGCGACGCGACAGGGCACTGCCTATAGTACCCGAATCTATGGTACCGGCAGGCGTATACACCGCTGCACGCGATTTATTCAACCGACATCTTAACACTGGTATGCCCGATATTCCTGCGCCAGAACCGATGCCGCGGCCTAACCTTACCGATTTTCGACAGTACGTCGACCTAGACGTCGCCTAACGGCCCGAGCCTCTTTTTAGAGTTCCGTATAGATGTTTGGATTAAAGGGGTTACTCGTGTAATATTTCAGCTTCGAAACGTTGGTTTACTTGTTCTTCTATGTCCTGCAAGATGGCCGCTTCTTCAGGTGATATACTTCCACCTCGTTGCTGAGCAATATACAAACCCAGATTTGGCTCCACTGTAGTGCCATGAGGAGCGACATTTCTTCGGTAAATAGCGAATTTTTTTGTCCCCCTCATATTATTACTATCGAGGGGTCGTGACATACGAACTGGCACATCAATATGCGGCGCTTGTCTATCAACCGCGATAAAGTCGCACTTTCTCCCAGTATTTGCTAGTAATTTACGTCGATACGGCATTGCATAGGCTAGTGTAACCGCGTTATGCATACAAAGGGCACCAAATAGCTTTTCGCATTGGGCTCCTACCTTACGCTTGAAAGTACCCTCGGTATTTTCATAAAGCGTGAGGGCTTTCTCGCCCATATCTAAAAGGTTTTCTTTGGTATCTTCATAGGCCATTTCGATGTCAGCAGGTGGGATTTTCACGCCGCAGCGCCAGTCAGCCGCCAGTTCCATTACCGGCAGCGTAGAAAGTGCAAACCCTGTGTTGAAGCTCATTGTCTGGTATGATTTTGCTTCGTTCAATGATGTTGCCGTAGGCTTAAGTTTATTAAAGCCTTTTTCGGCTTTTTCCCACTTTTCTTCAGCGTCGTCTAGTGCAGCTTGTCGCTCCTCAGATGAGAAGTCGTTGCGCTTACCAGGTCGTATCCGCCGCATCGCAAGCTCGGCCAGTGCCCAGCCTGCATTATATGCTACTAACGGGTGGGTGTCGGTATCCATGCTCGAAATAATATCGATCATGTCATCCACCGGAACGCGATCAGGGCTGCGAAGGTTCAGGTAATCACAAAAGCCTTCATCTCTGAAGCCAAATGAATCTTGTAAGGCCTCGGCTATCGCCGGCTCCGTAGGGTGTTGTATTGGCATAAGGATCTATTATTACAAGATTACCTAGGGAATTCAAAGAAAAATTCAAACGATATCAGCTAACCATACCGAGTAAAAACGCCAAACCAAAACCCAGCGTCGTTACCAGCCCGACCAGCTTGCCGCTATCACGGAAGGCTTCGGGCATCATGCTGTCAGCCAGCATCGTCAGCAGGGCGCCGGCGGCAAATGCCAGTGTAAACGCTAATGTCGCGGAGTTGGCCGTATCAAAAAAGACATAACCAATCCAGGACGCAATGCCCGAGACAAGCACCACCGAAGACCACAAACCAAAAATACGCGCTTTATTCCAGCCATTGCGGATAAGGCCGCTCGTAGCGCCAATGGCCTCCGGCAGGTTAGACAGGAATACCGCCACGACCATTGCGACACTGATAGAACCACCGCGCACAAGTGCCAACCCGATAACAACCGACTCAGGGATGCCATCAAGGATGGTCCCCAGTAGGATGGCCGGCCCCGATCCGGCCTCGCCACCCGCTTGACGATGTGCCCGACCGCCCATCTTGTCAATCACCGTATCACCAATAAAGAAAACGAGTGCTCCCACCGCCAAACCCACGGCTATCGCCCAGGCACTGTGTGTTGTGGTAAAGGCCTCCTCGGCCAATTCAAATGCGATAGCACTGATTAAAACACCAACACCGAAGGCCATGATAAGACCCAGCATGCGCCTGCTCATTTTGAGATAGCTGGCGAAGAGCGCACCGACTAACAACGATCCGGCTGCGCCTAATCCCCAAGCAAATGCCATAAACATACGCACAGTATACCGTTTACGCCAGCCGGCCGACAATGCGCATACCGACAACTGGACGTGCGCGTCAAAATTTCATATCATTTTCATAAAAAACAGATACTCTACAACTAAACAGATAAGTTGGTACACTACGTATATGAACATTTTGGTTGTCGAAGACGAAGCAGCAATCCGCGAATTTGAAGTAACGTATTTACGTGATGCCGGATACCGGGCTATCGAAGCAGCAGATGGTCAAGCCGGAGTCGAATTATTCGAGCAGCACAAACCCGACCTGGCGGTCATCGATATTAACCTGCCCAAAATGAGTGGCCTTGACGTATGCAAAATAATCAGGACAAGCTCGACGATACCCATCCTGATCGTTACCGCCCGCGATAGCGACGAAGACGAAATAGCTGGGCTGGCAATGGGCGCGGACGATTACATCAAAAAACCGTTTAACCCGAACGTATTGATGGCGCGCGTTCAGGCCTTACTGCGGAGGCACGACGAGACAAGACAGCTGCATTTTAAAGGTCTGCTTATTGATCCCGAAACCATGTCCGTAACCCGTAACGGCAAAACCATCACGCTTACTACCACGCGTTTTAAGCTTTTGTTGGCGCTGGCTTCACATCCAAAAATGGTATTCTCCAGGGAACGACTTGTCGATCAGATTTACAGTGATCCCTCGAGTCATTTTGTATACGATCGTACCATCGACGCTCACATCAAAGCCTTACGGCAATCAATCGAGACAGATCCGAAACATCCGCAATTTATAGAAACCGTATTCGGCAGCGGTTACCGCTTTATCGGAGAACCCGAAGCATGACACCCGGTTTATTAATAGGAAGAGTCAATATACTTTTTATCCTGATCGTCGTCGCCCTGTTGACAATGGCGATCCTAGGCATCTTTAAAAGCGACATATACAACCGGCTAAGCACCCGCATTATTGGACTGATATTCGCATCAAGCCTCGGGGCGGTTATCATCACCACTGCTTTAGATGCACCACTTTATAATTCTCAGCATCCAGTCCGATGGCAGCTGCTGCGCACAGCTTTGATAGCCCTGGGTGGTCCGGTACTGCTCGGATTGCTTGCGGCGCGTTTTGTGCGCAAACCACTCCACCAATTCAATGACGCCATAGCTTCGCTCGAAAAAAATAATTACAAAGTGCGGCTGCAGCCAACCAGCATCCAGGAATTCGACGAAGTGTTTACAAAATTCAATAACCTCATCGATCGTCTGCGACAAGAGGAAAAACTTCGTAAAGACCTGGTATCGGATACTTCACACGAGTTAAACACGCCGTTGACCGCCATGATCGGACAGCTTACCGCCATGCAGGATGGTAAGTATGCGATGGACAAAGAGCGGGTAACCGCCCTCAAGCAGCAGGCCGAGCGGCTGGCCGAACTGGTACAACAACTGGATACCTATACTAAAGCCCGCATACCCGATACCGACGAGCCCGAGGCCATCCATTTACGCCATTTTTGCAAGAAACTGATCGACCAGTTTAGCCTCGAGCTTAAGCAAAAAGGGATACAAGTCAAACTTCAGATCTCCGATGACTATGTAATCCAGGCCAACCGCAGGGCACTGCAGCAAATCTTTACGAATCTTTTGCAAAATACGTTGCGCTACTCTGGGGCGACAGAAATATCCATTACGGCCACCGGCCATAACCTTACGTTTTCGGACAATGGTAAAGGTGTGTCCGCTGAAAGCCTGCCGTACCTATTCGAACGCTTTTACAGAGTAGATACATCCCGCAACCGGGAGACAGGCGGCCTGGGATTAGGACTTGCTATTGTCAAAGAACTGGCAGAAAACCAGGGCTGGTCAATTACCGTCAAAGCAGGTAAGCCTGGTCTGCTTTTTAGTTTCAAAGTACCGCCACCAACTGATATATAACAGCGTTGACACATGTTCGCTGAGGCGCCATACTGCCCATATAAAATAGGGGGGAAGCTATGCGGGGAGTATTACATAAACTGAAAGGGCTGGCGGCGCTATCTGTCATGCTAGCCGCAATGATTATCGGAACCGTACCAAGTGCATCGGCAGCAACGGGTAACCCGTCTTACTGTGACGCGGACGTTCCAAGTCTGACCAATAAGAATATCGGTAAAGAAGTGCCGGTTATTTTGGTACATGGGTTGGGCAATTACAACGCAAGTGCTAATGCCTGGGGTTCGATCAGCAACCCTTCCAGCTTTGCCGGCAAAATTGACCGTGCACCTGGGGTGGCAGTGGCGCACATATTTCACTATGACACCTCAGTTTGGGTAGACCAGCAGAGTGGTCCACAACTGGCTAAAACGATCGACTGCGTATCGCGTTTATCTGCACAAAACGGCGGTAAGGGCAAGGTAATCGTTATCGGTTCCTCGATGGGTGGTCTTGTGGCAAGGGACGCGCTCAGCCGGCACTCATCTGATGGACGTGCCATTGCCGATGAAGTTGGCCAGGTCATTACCATCGGCTCACCTCATCTTGGCGCAGATGTCTGGACCTGGAGCGTATTCAATCCCGGATCACCGGAGCTCGCCCGATTGCCACATTTCCCGGCACAAACGACAGTTCACACCATTGCCGCTGACGTAACTAAAGTTACCCGCGACTTTTGGAGCGGACAAACAACCCGTGAGCAATTACACAATGATACGTTGGTGTCAGTTAATTCGGCGCATAGCGAATATAGCATTGATACGAATAAAGGTGGCGGGCAAAAAACCATTACATGTGAAAAATACTATGTAAAACTGTTCGGTGTAGCATATGATAGTGGTCCGGCGCCCTGTCAGCACGACCAGCTTATAACCAATCCGCTTAACGGCGTACCTACAGATACCCTCGACGCTATCAATAAGTACGTCACCTGGCTGAACACGCCACCGGTAACACCAAGTTACACCGCTGGCGCCATAACCGTACGGTTTGATGACCGCTGGACAAATGCAGGCTATGGCGCATCCGGCCCTAATGGGGATATCATCGGCCAAGACCTTACCGGATCATCGGTTTTAATAGCAAATATGTCATGGTGCAACGACGGACGCACCATGATGCAATGCTGGACTTCCGGTGACTGGACACATAACCAAGTTGGTCCAGCACCAGCAATTACTGTCGGCGGACGCACACCGGATTCGTCGATACAATTTATTCAGCCCGGCCATATGAACGCCTCCCGGATGTTCTGGTGCTTTGAAACTGAAAAAGTATGCATAGATTACGGTACGGGGAACGACGTATACCTACAACCTTCGGCGGCTTTACTCGATATGCTACATAACGCCACGTGGAATCCATAGCAGCGTAGTACTGCAAAGCGAGCGGTGTCAAATTTTAGGCATCGCTCGTTTTTTATGCGCGCTACAATGCGGAGATAAGCGTAAGGGGGTCAGTCATGAAACAGATCAAATCACTCATTTTTCTGGGCGTAGCCGTGTTGTGCGGGGTGACATTTTCGTCACACGTTCAGGCAGCCACAACACACGGCAGTTGTCAGGATGTACGCATCCCTGTCAGCCTCGATGAAGGTGGTAATCAAAATCAATATATTGCCGGTACGTTTTGTACGCCCACGGCTTGGGCAGCCGGCACCCATCAAGCTGATGTGATGGTCGCCGGCGCTACGTATGATCGCACCTATTGGGATGCCAGCCTCGAAAACAACAAATATTCTTGCGTCGACAAGACGTTGGCGGCTGGCCGGGCAACTCTGGCTATTGACCGGATCGGTAGCGGCAAAAGCAGCTTTCCACCCAGCGTAGCCATCACTAATATCAGTAGTGCGCACACCATCCACCAGGCTATTCAATGGATTAAAAACGATCGGCATGTGCCTAACGTTAATCTGATAGGCCATTCGATCGGAGCGGCCTTGTCAATCCGCGAGGCTGCGACGTATCACGATGTCGACAAACTGGTCGTAACGGCGACCACACACCCTTTTGACATCGTTAACACCTTGCCGGCACTGCTCGGTGCGCATCCGGCAGTACTTGATCCGCAATTCGCCGACAGCGGTTACGAGATCGGTTATATCACCTCAAGCAATGGTACGCGTGCGAGCAGCTTTTACAATACCGACGTTGATCCGGCCGTCATCACATACGACGAAGCCCACAAAGCCGTCTTGTCGCTAACCGAGCTGACGACAACATTGCTTGATGTCCAAACTCCCGCTGCATTAAACATATCCCAAGGTGTAACGGCGCCGGTGTTATTAGTCGACGGCCAAAATGACAAATTGTACTGTGAGGGTCTGCTCAATGCCGACTGCAGCACAAATCAAAAGGTTATCGACCACGAAAAGCCATTTTATCCTCATGCCGCCGTGTTGGACGCCCGCATCATTAGCAATACCGGACACACCTTAACGATGAGCCCAACGTACCAACAATCGTTTGATGCGATCAACACCTGGCTGCAGCAGGAAAACGCCGACTAAACAGATCAGTTCTTAACAGTTTCGGCGCGCTGTTCCGCGATCCCAATAAGGCAATCGACAATAGCGGCAGATATGGGTAAGCCTAATTTTTCCTCTATCCACATAAACTGGCCGGCCGCGTTTATTTCTAGAAAAACGATCGAGCCATCGGGCCGCTCCACCAGGTCAAACGCACCGTAGTGCAGGCCATAGTGCTTTGTATACGCAATACATAATTTCTGGTACTTGCGGGGAAGTTCTTCTGCTTTAAATGTTACCCGTTTTTCGTCAAATTGGTGTTGGCGCCAATCGTTTTTGGCGTTAGCACCGGTATAGATAGCGGCGCAAAAGACTTTGTCGCCAACGACCGTAATCCGCCACTCGCGTTTTTTGGGGATAAACGTCTGCCAAAGCCCTGGATACGGTGTGCCATGTTTTGGAAGTTTACGTCTGGACAGAATGGTCGTCGGTAAAGCCTTATAGCCACCGTTATCAAGCGGAACAGTGGATCGAGTGATAAACTTAATGATCACTTCTTTGGAGGGGAGCGTTTCGACGATCTCCCAATCGTTAGTAATAGTGCTGTCCGGTATCTCAAATCCCAGAGAGGCAGCGGTTAGTAATTGGGGCATTTTAACATCTGCGGTACGCATACGGCCGGGGCTGTTTAGCCAGGCATCCTCGGGTATCAGATCACAGAAACTGTCATGTACGGCTTCGTATTCTTCGCGGATCATTTCCCAGCGGAGACGGTTTTTGATGTTTCCATAGTAATGAGGTCGCCTGAACCAGGCCGCACCGATACGGCGCACGTCCAGGTTTTGCCCTTTATAGGTAACCTGCGGTTCACCCGAACTCGTTAATCCCATACTAAAGCTTGCACTGCCATTCGCAATGCTATCGGCCTCGATAACGATCGGCTCATAGCCACGATCCAAGAGCTGGGCAACTACGACATGACAATTAGGATGGTCGCCACTATTGGTGGCAATCACTATTTGCTTTGAAGCCATCGTATCGTACTTATCGTGTCCGGCCTATAATGTGTCGCCTTGGCCAGTTTTTTTATCAGTAAAAGCAGTGGCCGTAGGTGCCAATGGTATATCGGTGCTTTCCGGAGCGGGGCACTCAATACCAAAGATGTCGAGCATAGTAACCTCCGGATCGACCACAGGCGTTTCGAACTGCGTCTCCATGTTCTCAATAATATCGTCGTGGTTTAGTGTTTCCGCCATGGCACCTCACTCTCTTGTTATCGGCTATTGACTGCTGAAGGTATTAATATAATTTACATGTACGGGCACTTGCCGTCAGTGAGAATTATGACTGCAAGGGTCATAACTATACCGCGGACGGGGATTTTCGTACGAACTACAATCTCTTTTCGGTGACGGCATCTTTCAGCGGCAATAGATATACAGCATAATTTCATAAATATTTAATTTTATGATATAACTGGCGTATGGAAAACGTACCTTTGCCTGAAAATCCAGGTGGTGATGCCCGTTCACCGTTTCGGCTGGCGTTTGACACCGTATATAATGGCCTTAGCCGTCTGGAACAGAGGCGAACCGCATCATCAGATGACAGTGCTCTAGAAGCTCGCTTGGCAGCAAGAGACGAGGCCTCACGGCAACTGGCCGAACAAAGGTTCCGTTTATCAAGCCTTCACTGGGCCACAGCAAGTGGCGATCCTGAAACAGAAATTGCATTGCAGCAAGAGCTGGAAAAGTACCATACGCAAAGAGCACAGAGCGTCGGTGCAAGCGCCATATTCCTGGCGGCACAAAACGAACGTTTTAGCGGCCTTAAAATATGGCTTTATGAAAAACGCCAGGGCTACCACAATCGACTGGCGCAGAAAGCAAGCCGCAAACTTTTAGACTTACAGTAATAAATCCGGGAATCAGCATAGCGGCGGTATCTTAGAGTATAACTACGCTGATTTTTTAGATTTTGAGCGGCTCAACACCCATTTGATCGAAGGACTGATGGCCTTATCTTTGCGGTGCACGCAGCCGATCCAGCAGCAAGGACGACGTTTTCCTTCTAGGAGTTCTTCGCTGGTGCGTTGGATGCGGCGTTTTCGTGTATCGAATTGCTTGGCATTTTCGACCCAGCAAATAAACTCGTTACGAGCCAGAGGAGTAATATCTTCCCATAATGGCAGCGCTTTTTTATTTGCAAGCAGCGATTTGCGTAGGTCGGCGGGCATTTTGTGTACGGTGCCGCCTGCGATTTCTTTTGTGGACATATAGGTGTATTTTACATCATTTTGATACTATTCCCAATTGTATGAAGCCGTTGCCGAAAAAGAAGCGAAAAATCGCACCCGTAAGTGGAAATAATAGTTAAAAATTTCTTTGCTTTTTTAGGGAAGGTCGTGTTAAATATTGCTGAAAAATAGGGGGGCATATGAAAATCAGACAAATTATCACAACCATCAGCGCATCAATGCTAGTCTGTACATTGGTAAGTGCTACGCTGGCAACGACCAACGTTAAAGCGGCAACAATTAACGGCAGCTGCCAAAATGTGACACTACCCGTTGGATACGGGCCCGGACAACCTAATAACCTTACACTTAATGGTACATTCTGTACTCCACGCGTGGTAAGTGACCCCAAAGCTGTGGATATCCTTATTCCTGGCGGTTCATACGATAGCCTCTACTGGGATTTTCCGTACCAGCCACAAACCTACTCGTATGTTGAAAAGACATTGGCGGCCGGTCGGGCAACTTTTAATATCGACCGCCTTGGTACCGGCCAAAGCAGTAAGCCGCTCAGTGCCACCGTAACAGAAGAAGCCGACGCTTATACTGTTCATCAGGCTATCCAATGGCTACGACAGAGCAAAGGTTATTCGACCGTCACTATGATCGGTCATTCCGCCGGTTCGATTGTAGCCGCACACGAAGCGGCGCTATATAACGATGCCAGTAAACTAGTATTTACAGGCTTTTTGCACTCACCAAGTATAAATCTTATCTTGGCGCTCGGCGGTGCATTATATCCGGCAGCCCTCGATAGTCAGTTTATCGGTAAAATTGTCGATCCCGGGTACCTGACGACCATACCAGGAAAGCGGGCAACTGCCTTTTACTCTTCTTCGGCCGACCCCAAGGTGATAGCATATGACGAGGCTCATAAGAATATCGTTAGTGGTACCGAAGCAGTGCCAATCGTCTCAGAAATTCTGACGCCGGCAGCACTCAACATTTCACAGCATATAACCGCGCCTGTGCTTACGATCGTCGGTGACCAAGACATCTTGTGTGGACCGGTACTTATTGGTGTAGATTGCAGTTCGAGTGCATCGGTCCAGAGCTACGAAACACCATACTACCCACACGCTGCCAATTACCAAGCTATCGTCGTGCCGAACACCGGCCATAACCTGCCGCTGCATCCTTCTGCCGGTCAGTCCTTCGCACAGATTAACCAATGGATCCGGACACATTAGGCTCAAAAGATTGCGAAAAACATAAACCCTACCGGAGCAGGAGATAGCTTTAACGCCGGTGTGATTACAGCGATATCCAAGGGTTACCCGCTCGACGATGCCGTCACGTACGGCTGCAAAGTAGCGGCTGCTAAAATTACGGTAACAGATCTTCCCACGATCGGATAGATCTCGTACGGTTTTCGAAAGCGCGGGTACCGGCAGCGCGAACCTGCGGCGATACACCATCAAGGTCATCGAATTCGTCCTTCGAGAACCAGGCTGCCGCTTCGTGCTCATCGCTCACGTCTACCTCCTGTGGCATTTGCGATTCGACATCAAGAAAGAGCAGCATAAGTCCGTTGCCATTGGGCAGCATAAAGTTAGCTTGCTGCGCATGGATAATTCCACCGACTGTAAAGTCCCAGCCGCCAGGAAGCTCTTCGTCCAATTCGCGCAGTAGCGTTTCTTCCATGACCTCACCGACGTTAATGCGACCACCGGGCATCTCCCATTCCGGGTGATCCTGACGCCTAACCAACAGGAGACATTCTTCACGAAATATGAGTGCCTTAACACCGACTTCAAAGATCTGGTGCTCGTGTTGCTCCGGCATTGGGGCTCCGTCTGGACGTGTCATACGAGAAGCCTACCAGGCCATAAAAACAGAATCTAGTGAAGAGCAATCAAGTGAAGACGTCTTCACTTACCCTTATCAGGGATAAAGCGTATACTTGCCCCATGAATTATCCTCAAATTCACAGCATCCAGGCTGCTATTCTTCGTGACCTCACCGCTTCTGAAGCCTTACGATTTGCCGAGTTAAACACCGGCGGTGTGCCAAGTGACCAATTTTCATACCATCTGAGGCATTTGTTAAAACTGGGTTTTATCGAAAAAGATGCCGACAATCTGTACCGGTTATCCGGCAGAGGCAAATCGCGCAGTCATCTGTTGTACGCCAATGAAGACGGTTTTATAGAACAAGGTTTTTTGGCTGTCCGTATCGTACTGACAAAAGAAGAGCGGGGCAAAACATACTTTTTGATCCAGGAAAGGCAACTAGTGCCGTTCAAACATACATTGGGTACGCCGGGCAACAAAATTTTCTTTGGTGAAAACATCGCTGATGCAGCCGTACGTGCCATGAAAGAACAAACCGGTCTGGAGTGTAGTATGCAGCTACGCGGCATCCGGCACTTTAAAGACGAGTATCAAGGCGTGTGCATGCAAGATAAATACTTTTTTATTTTTTTGGCTAGCGAACCGAAAGGAACGCTGCTGTCGGCCGGACGAACCGGTAAAAACGTATGGATGACCTACGATGAGATACAAGATTCAGGACGCTCAATACACGGCGGTTTGGAGATCTTGAAAGTCGCCTTGGGCAGCCCGATGACCGGATTCTCGGAGAATACGTTCCAGGTTTCAGCGTACTAAACAGTACGCCGCATCATTTGTTTATTGCAAGGTGGCCGATATTATTGCCTAGCGTAATTTGCCGTACGCATTGTCGGGCCCGACAAAGACCGCACCACCACTGCGGACTGTATCTTGGATAAGCCGTAACGTGCGCGATTTGTCGTGCGCCAGTGCTTCCAGCCAGCCCGGAGGGATTTGGTCTTCTATGCCCTGAATGTAGTCGACACTCCATAAAGAAATTTCAACCATCAAGGGAATAAGCCGCAGTCCCTTCTCGGTGAGCACATAAAAATCCGTACGCTTATCCTGTGGATTCGGCTTTTTTTGCAAAATACCTTTTTGTTCCAGTTCTTTTAGGCGGCGAGCCAAAATATTCGTAGATATGTGTTCATCCGATTCAAGGAACTCACCATATGTCTTTTTGCCAAAATATACAATGTCGCGGATTATTAGCAGCGACCATAGGTCGCCAAAGTGTTCCAGACCAAAATTGATAGGGCAGAGTGATTTATTATCTAGGCGCTTCATCAATGGTAGTATAATAGCTTGCATAATAAAAGTAAAATCTGTATAGTCGCTGGTAACTTACAATAGCTTTAAAAGGAGCGGACAGATGAAAGAACAACCGACACAAAAGCAATCAAATATACGCTCGTGGCTAGGCGTAGGTACGCTGGGTTTGACATCCCTCGTCGTAGCTATCGACCTGTTCGTGATGCTACTGGCTCTGCCAAATATTACAACCAGTCTGCATGCCAGTGCCACCCAAACGCTCTGGATTACTGACGCCTACGGCTTTTTGCTGGCAGGCTTTTTGGTAACCATGGGTACGCTGGGCGACCGTATCGGACGTCGTAAAGTGTTGATGATCGGCAGCGCTGGTTTTGCATTGTGTTCAATACTGGTCGCTATCGCGCCCAATGCCATCATGCTTATACTAGCCCGCGCCTTGTTGGGAGTTGCAGGGGCCATGATCGCGCCGGCAGCGTTATCGCTTGTGCGCCACATGTTTAGCGACCCGCGTGATAACGCCCGCGCCATCGGCCTTATATTAAGCTGTATGATCGGTGGTTCAGTGCTCGGACCATTGGTAGGAGGTCTACTGCTTAACCACTTCTGGTGGGGTTCGGTGTTCCTCGTTGGAATTCCTCCAATGATAGTAGCGTTACTTTTTGGTAAAAAGTTACTGCCGGAGTACAAAAACCCGGACGCTCAAAAACTACACGTGCCAAGTGTAGTCCTGTCGTTGGCCGCAATCATTCCGTTCATTTACGGCCTCAAAGAGCTGGCGGCTTATGGCTGGCGGCTGACTTCCGTCGCAGCGGTACTCATTGGCATCACCTTTGCGGTACTTTTCGTGAGACAGCAAAAGAAGCTAGCCGACCCGCTTGTTGACATGAGCTTATTTAAAAAACCTGTCTTTACCATCTTGCTTATCGCTATGCTTATCAACACCTTACTGCCTGGGGGCATTATGGTATTGACGACCCAGTACCTGCAGCTAGTAGCCGGATTATCACCATTGCATGCCGGTATGTGGATGATTCCTGGAGCGCTTGCTTCCATCATAGGCTTTACCGTTTCGCCACGGCTTGCGGGAAAAATCCGTCCGGCGTATTTGATCCCTGCCGGTATATTGTGCTCGGTATTGGGCATGGTGGTCTTGCTCTTTACCAGCGCATCGGGCAGCTTGGCGCCGCTTATCATCGGCTTTACGCTCTTTAACTTAGGGGCAGGGCCTTTGGTAACACTTGGTACCGGCATTGTTATTGGTTCTGTAGCACCACAAAAAGCAGGCTCAGCGGCAGCAATCTCTCAAACCGGTAACGAGTTTGGCTTTGCATTGGGTATCGCTACCGTTGGCAGTATCGCGACAGCCGTATATCACTCGGGTCTTAAGCAACTGCCTGCGAATCTATCGGCAAGTGACGCCCATGCCATCCGTGACTCATTAGCATCAGCCGTACACACCGCCAGCACACTGCCGGCAAACGTGCATGAAACAGTCCTGCACACATCACGAAGCGCTTTTGTAAGTGCGTACCATGTCGCTGCATTCATCAGCTGCATCGCAATGACGGTTGTCGCGTTAGTTATACTGGTCAAACTTAGAAATGTTCCTGCGCTATCCGGCGAATCGAAGTAGGCCTCATTACGGTGGTGGTAAAGCCTGATTTGGCAATTATGTTAACTGTTTGTTAATCGCTTTATTAAAATTTAATTATATGCCATAGTTTTCTGTATGCCTTTTAACCACCTGCATACTTCTGGAAACACACCATTTATGGCTACGATGGGAGAACTTGAGGCCGCAGATTCGCCGCTCGGCCGGGCCGTAGCGACCGCTGCAAATGAGTACTTCGGCGATGACCATTACGGCGAACTTGGCTTTGCGCTGGACCACATCCGACGGACTCCCGGCCCTGTACCTCTTCGTGATTACTGGGAAAATAGCGCCCTCGACGCTCTTGTCGGCCAAGCAGAGACAGAGGACTTTTTTAATGATAGTACGTCTAGTGGAGATGTCAGGACGACAGCACAATACCTAACCGAAGCTTGTACGGCCTCGGTAATACCCCCAAGCCCTTACAACACTGACAGCCGTTTCGTGGGCTACCGGCCAAAAGGTTTCGAAATAAAACCCGACCAACAACCTGTTATGGCCCTCGTAGCGCTTGATCCATCAAAAATGCCAAAGATCAGTAGAGAAGCGGAGGATCTCTTTATCGAACAATTAGAGGTCCTCTTGCCGCACGTTATCAGGCGGGAAAGGTCTATCCAAACCGAAATTATCCGCAGCATGAACCCTTCATTTCGTAAGCTTGTACGGATGAGCTTGCTCCATAAAGAGACATTCGTTGAAGTTCCGGGCGAACAAGGCCCAGAAAGATGGGAGCGCGCCTACGACCTGATAGCCGGCGTTAAAGCGCTATATACGCTCATCAGCGGAGAACAGTCGAGCGGTGGATTACGCCAGGGAGCAGTTCGCGTACGAAACGCCGACGCTGAAATTATTGTTGCCGGCAGCGGACAAAACAGCGCCATTGACGAAGCCGTGGCCCGCGACTTTGCCCGCAGCGCATTGGCTGCACTCAGCGACGCGTAGCTCCAGACGGCAGCATTTTCAATAACCGCATAACGACACTGGTTATCTCTGATATACTGGGGCTATATGAGCTCTGAAAACAACGCAATTACCGTACAAAATATTTATAAATCCTTTGGCAAACTGTCTGTGCTCGAAGGAATCGAATTCGAGGCAAAACGAGGCGCCATCTTAGCAATTCTGGGGCCTAACGGTGCAGGGAAGACGACGCTCGTGCGCATCCTTTCGACACTTCTACAAGCCGATTCAGGAACGGCCACCATCGAAGGCTTTGATGTTTTTAAAAATGCCGAGGAGGTACGCAGTATCATTGGATTGACCGGCCAATATGCCGCCGTGGATGAGTTTTTGACCGGCCGCGAGAACCTCCGTATGATCGGCCGACTATACCATTTGAGTAAGGCAGACTCGCTGCGTCGTACAGAAGAACTGCTTGAACAATTTGACCTCGTAAAGGCTGCCGACCGGCCCGCCAAAACATATTCGGGCGGTATGCGCCGGCGTCTCGACCTGGCCGCCAGCCTGATCGCAGCACCACCCATCATCTTTTTAGACGAGCCAACCACCGGGCTTGATCCACGCAGCCGCCTGGCAATGTGGGGCATTATTAAAGGTCTTGTAGAAAAGGGATCAACCATCTTGCTGACCACCCAATACCTCGAAGAGGCCGACCAATTGGCTGATAAGATCATCGTTATCGACGGTGGCAAGGTAATCGCTACCGGCACGGCAGATGAATTAAAGGAAAAAGTCGGCAAAGAACGCATTGAACTGAGTTTCCCGACAGATAAAGATTTTGAAAAAGCCCTGCAGGCACTGCCCGTCGAACCGCTGCAATCAGATGCTAAGCGACGAACCGTCAGTATCTCGAATGACAGCGGCGTACGTCAGCTTACCGAACTATTGCAGCGCATGGAATCAGCCAACGTCACCGTGGAGGGCCTATCGCTACATAAACCAACGCTCGATGACGTATTCCTAAACCTAACCGGCCATGCCGCAGAAGAAACCAAACAAGATGACGATGAGGAGACAAAATAATGGCCGAAGCAATGGCAACTATCCAAGGTATTAAGCCAGAAAAACACTCGAAGCTTTATTGGGCGTTTGCCGATTCCCGCGTGCTTATCTGGCGTAGCATGTCACACATTATCAAGAATATGGACCAACTGCTCTCCGTAGCATTTCAGCCGATTATGTTTATGCTGCTGTTCCGCTATGTCTTTGGCGGTGCGATCCATACCGGCGGAACAAGTTATGTAAACTTTTTGGTCGCCGGTATCCTGGTCCAGACCGCTGCGTTTGGCTCCACGTACACTGCTATCGGCGTCGCTACCGATTTACAACGCGGTATTATTGACCGTTTCCGCTCTTTACCGATGCTGAGCACCACCGTACTTATCGGGCACACCGTCGCCGATCTGGTTCGCAATACCGCTTCTGCCATCATCATGATATTGGTTGCATTGGCAGTAGGATTTCGGCCTTCTGCCAACGTCACGGAATGGTTTATGATCTTCGGCATCTTGCTGGTCTTTACGCTGGCGCTTTCCTGGTTGTCCGCTATCCTCGGTTTGCTGGCAAAAAGTGTCGAAGGCGTACAGTGGGTCAGCTTTGTATTTATCTTTCCACTGACGTTTGCCAGTACGGCGTTCGTGCCGGCCGAAGGCATGCCCGGTCCGCTTCGTGTCTTTGCGGAAAACCAGCCGATCACCCAGGTAATCGAAGCCATCCGCGCACTGTCTGTCGGCACACCGCTTGGCAGCTACGGCTGGAAGGCACTTATTTGGAGCGTGGCGCTCATCGTCATTGCCGTACCCATCGCAACCATTTTGTTCCGGCGTAAAGCTAGCCATTAACAACGTCTCCAACGTTCATAGCACTTCCAACTTCCAGATAATATCCAGCAACAAACGGTATCATACGGCCATATGCGTAGGTACCGTTTGTTTTTTATATGTCTTGGTCTGACCGTGCTTGTCGTGGGCGCCAAGCTGCTGCTTCACCACATAGGTTGGGAGGTTATAACCCTGGGATCATTACACACCAGTGTGGCAGCCGGTACGTTTTTTGTGGTAGGTTTTTTGCTATCCGCGACTATCGCCGACTATAAAGAAAGCGAGAAAATACCTGCCGAATTTGCCGCAACGATCGAAAATATGCACGAAGATGCATCGGCAATACATGCTCGGTATCCGACGTTCGATCTTACGGCCTACCGCGCCAAATTGGTAGTCATCCTTAAGGCCTTTGCAGAAGATGCCCATACCCGCTCGCACCAAGCACACCACCATATCCACGAGCTGCATGCCTTTTTTGGCAAAATGGAACAGGCAAACGTGCCGCCAAACTTTATCGTCAAGCTAAAACAAGAGCAAGCTGGATTAGTTAAAAGTATTTTCAGGGTCAATTACATCCAGCGCATTACATTTATCCCGTCGGCGTTTATTCTGGCGCAGGCGATTGTCGGGCTTACCATCTTGTTGATTTTGTTTACTGAGATCGAACCGTTTTACGGTGGCATGGCCATCGTTGCGATTATCAGTTTCATCCTGCTGTACATACTAAAACTGATCCGCCTCATCAGCACACCATTTCATAGCGAGGGCAAAACCCAAGATGATGTCAGTCTCTTTTTGGTCGAACAGACCATCAACCGTTTGGCCGCTAAAACGTAAGTGATTCTCCCCGAAGCAACGCAAAACCTTTTTTGATGCCCCTAAATTCTACGTCGTCAACGCCTTTATTAGCATCGGCAATAAGTGATATTTCACCTTCTGCTATCCATTTGTAGCCCGAATGATCGTCCGGATGGGTAACAATGCTTTCGACAGGGCTTACCAGCGTTCCAAAATAAATAATTTCAACCGACTGGGTCTTTTTTATAGGATTGTCGTAGGTAAAAACGTAAAATGGGTCGCCAAGCCGGACATCTACCTCGAATTCTTCTTTGATTTCACGGATAAGACCTGCAGGTATTTCCTCACCATAATCGATATGGCCACCGGGTAGTTCATAGACATTTGGCAAAAACTTTTTAGTCGCAGCACGCCGGGCAACAAATACCTTCTCGGTACCATCAAAGACATGATGGAGAAAAATACAGGCTGTTATAACTTGCTGACCTTCTTGAAGCGTCTCGCTATCATGTATCGTCTTCACATGTTCCTCCAGATTTATCTTCAGGTTTATAGTGCTACTGTACCTTGGAATGAACCGCGGACCAAAATAAAAGACGGCCAGTTATGACCGTCTTTTACCACCACCTCCACACAAATCTAGTGGACGGATACTTCTTGGGCTACCAGCCGAGAAGCTTTTTCTTTAGGACGCTTTTGCTGTTTAATGACGGTTATCGCCAATATGATAGCCGCGACAACAAAGATAAGTCCTGTCAGAAACGCGCGGTTATAACCATGGACTAACGCCTGGGCGGCCGACATATTGGTGACCGACTGCGTTACTGATGCAGCCACACCGCTGAGTATTGCCAGGCCAAGCGCGCCACCCATCTGTTGGCTCGTGCTCAAAAGGCCGGAAGCCAGTCCAGACTCATGTGCTGGTACACCGGATGTAGCAGCAACCATAAGTGGCATAAAGGTAATACCCATACCAAGTGGAATCAGCAGCAGGGAAGGCAGGATATCGATTAAGTAATGACCGTCAAGCGGCAACCGAATCAACCACGCCATACCGAGCGCCACAAACAATGGTCCCATAATCAGGAATGGCTTGTAGCCGTATTTACCGACCAGTTTGGAAACCCGCGTCGATACCAGCCCCAGAATGACAGGGAAAGGCAAGAAGGCAAGGCCCGTAATAACCGGTGAGTACTTCAATACCGCCTGAATGTAGAGCGACAGCAAGAAGAACATACCCATCATGGCGGCCATGGTTGGCACGACCATAAGGTTAGCACCGGTAACATTACGTACCTTAAAGATAGATAGCGGCATAAGTGGATGCTTGGCCCGTGATTCGTTCCAGATAAAACCGGCGATCATTGCTACACCGGCAGCTAAAATACCAAGCGTCGTACCACTGAGCCAACCCCATTCAGGCGCCTGACTGATGCCATACACCAACGAGATGAGACCGCCCGTAACCAGTACTGCTCCCGGCAAGTCAAGGTTGTTGTGGGTCTTCTCTTCGTTAGCGTGGGTTGGAACATATTTAAGGATTCCGTACAGCACCGCAATGCCGACAGGAACGTTTACAAAGAAGTTCCAGCGCCAGTTGAGGTACTGAGACAGCACTCCGCCAAGCAGCAGGCCTACGGCCGCGCCACCGGTGGCAACAGTCGTCCACATACCGAGCGCTTTGTTGCGCTCTGCACCGTCTTTAAAAGTCGTCAAGACGATTGACAGGGCAGCTGGCGACATCAATGCCGCAGACAATCCTTGCAAACAACGCAGGACGATAAGCATGATCGCCGATTGCGACATACCGATTAATAGTGAAAATAGTGTAAAGCCTGCCATGCCGATCACCAGCACGCGGCGACGGCCGAACAAGTCAGCCGCACGGCCTCCCAATAGCAAGAAACCACCAAAGGCAAGCGCATACGCTGTTATAACCCACTGGAGTGAACTCTGACTAAAGGAAAGTGCCTGCTTAATCTCGGGCAAGGCAACGTTCACGATAGATACGTCAAGTACCACCATGAACTGAGCGACGGCTAGTAATCCGAATACCAGCCACTTTGATGCTCGTTTCATACACAGATCCTTTCGTTTTAGTTTGTGATGTCGATCATTGTAAAGGCAGATAGTTGAAGTTGTCAAGTATTTACATTACAAACTATTATTTGCTATACTGGGGGCATGTCCGAGCAGAAAATACAAGATAATCTTAATGCATTGATGTTCCGTGCCCTCATACAGATCAAGCACGGCCTTATCAAATTAGCCGAAGAGCGAGGCCTAACAGTAATGCAGGCATTTACGGTATGTCTCATGGAACCAGGTAAATCCGTTCCTATGAACTCAATGTGTGGGATGTTGTATTGTGACGCTTCTAATATTACCGGCATCGTTGACCGGCTCGTACAGCAGCAGCTCATTGACCGCAAAGAGTGTGCGGAAGACCGTCGCGTTAAAACGATTACCCTTACAGAAAAGGGCGAAAAAACCCGTAAAGATTTATTACGCGACTCATCCGCGATGCAGCTTCCCGGTATCGCCACGCTATCTACCGAAGAAGCGGCGACACTGCAAAACCTGCTAAGGCGAACCCTAGCAGGTAGCTGCATGCCTCAAAAACAGGCGTAGTAACCTAAGAAATACTACTTAAAAGTACTACTTTTTCTGGCCGTACTTATCGATAAATTTCTCGACAAGCTCGCGGGCTTTGCGGTCTTCAATCTGCTTTGGCGGATGCTTTTGAAAGAAAGCAGCCGGCTCGATGATGGCGCCTGCCAACTTATTGTCCAAAGCCAGTTTAAGACATCGGATGGAATCAATCGCTACGCCCGCAGAGTTAGGCGAGTCTTCAACCGATAGCCTGAGCTCAAGGTTCATCGGCACATCACCAAAATGCTTGCTTTCAATGCGCAAAAAACAAATCTTGTTATCTTTTTGCCATGGCACATAATCAGATGGGCCGACATGGATATTGTCGGGGTCGATGGTTTGGCCGCGGGCTTCAATCTGCGAACTCACCGCTTCGGTCTTCGAAATCTTTTTATATTGCAGACGGTCGCGCTCAAGCATGTTCAGAAAATCGGTGTTGCCGCCGGTATTAAGCTGGTACGTGCGCTCAATTTTCATGCCTCGGTCGAGGAACAGGTTGACGAGCGTGCGGTGCGTGATCGTCGCACCGACCTGTGCTTTGATATCATCACCGATGACCGGCAAGCCTGCATCTTTGAACTTTTTAGCCCATTTGGGGTTCGAGGCGATAAATACCGGTATGCAGTTGACAAACCCGCACCCCGCATCTATTGCAGCCTGGGCATAGAACTCGGTGGCCTGCTGGGAACCGACCGGCAGATAGTTGATCACCGCATCCGCCTTGGCATCTTTTAGCACCTGCACGACATCGACGGCCACTTGACCTGACTTAACAGGAACGACTTCCGCAGTGTATTTGTTGACTCCATCAAGTAGTGGGCCACGTGAGACAATAACGCCGGTTTCGGGCACCTTACAAAAGACTGTCGTATTATTTGGAGCCGCATAGATGGCATCACCGACGTCTTTGCCCACTTTGTTGCTATTGACGTCAAAAGCCGCAACGACTTCTATGTCATTAATATGGTAGCCGCCAAAGTTGACATGCATAAGGCCCGGGACAAATTCATTGTCTTTGGCATTTTTGTAGTAATAAATTCCTTGTACAAGTGATGAGGCACAGTTTCCCACACCAACAATCGCAACACGTATTTTTTTGCGTGCCATAACGTTGTTATCCTCCAATTACGATAGACGCTTATTGCTATGCTACGCATGCCGGCTATAAAAAACAAATATAGTTATTTTATGATATGATAAACATTAGTTATGGAAGATCGTCTTTCCAAGTTCGCACGTCTTGTTGACGCTGGTGGGTTTACTAAAGCAGCCGACCTATTACATATTTCTCAGCCTGCACTGACAACTGCTGTCAAAAAACTTGAACGTGAGCTGGGCGTAGAATTACTCGTAAGAACCAACCGCACGTTCAAGCTCACCACCGCGGGCGAAATCACCTATGCGGTAGCCAAAGACCTGAACCAACAAACACACGACCTTAAACGACGGCTGCAGGAAACGGCGAATGAGGCCATATCCTTGCAGCTGGGTATGATCGATAGCCTGGCCACCATTTTATTTGTCAATGGCAAGCACTTACAGCAGCTAGAGCAGGGCACCCATCTATCGTTGACTATCGACAACTCGACGCAACTGGTAAACCTTATCGAGAACGACGAGTTGGATATGGCACTTATCGCCCGGCCACATTCGCTGCCGTCCAGTTTGACATCGATTGCCATCGGTGAAGAGCCGTTGGTTCTTGTTACTCATATAGATAGCCAGCAAAAAGCCACCGAACAGCTTCGCAGAAAACAGCTACACCATTTTTTGGCTTACAACCAAAAATCACAAACGTTCAAACGCGTCGAAGCCTACCTGGCGGCTAAAGGCATAGCTACCCATCCTTCGTTTTATTCAACGAGTCCCGAAATTATCCTGCAGCTTGTGCTCGACCAAAAAGGAACCGCCGTTTTGCCGTATTTACTGGTAAAACCGTACCTTGGCAGGGCATTGGTTCCGCTGCACGTCGATGGAAAGGCGGTTATCAACCGAACGCTGGTCAGCGTCCAGCGCAAAGGCCGCTTTATCCCGCCGCAGGCCCTCAGGCTTTTAGGTCAGGCGCAACAAGATTTGCAGCTGCTCAAAGCCGAAGCCAACGCCCTCTAAAGATACAGTCGGCGCGTCAGTAAAAAGACACCGAGCCCGGGCAATAACGGAAACCAATACGTTATAAAACGATACAGCAAGGCAGCAGCCAGCGCCTGTGAAGGTTCAGCACCGTAAGCGATGAGTCCTGCCGTCAGTCCGGCTTCCGTGCCTACGAGACCTCCCGGCGTCGGCGTGGCTGAACTGGCAACCATACCTCCGGTAAAAACGAGCGCGAACGACAAAGGCGCGTAGGTAAGTCCAAGAGCATGTCCGGCACAGTAAAAAATAAAAATGTAGCTGCTCGTTAAGGCCATCGAGCATAGTAATGCGCCTGCCAATTTGCCTGGCGTACGACGATAATATGCCAAATGCCCGCCGACGGTGGTAAGAAAAACAACCGCTTGGGTACGAAGCGTACGAAACAGCAGCAAAACCACAGCAAACAGCCCTATAATAACGCTTAAGATAAGCCAGAATAGCGGTGTATTCGGTATGTGCACAGCCGGCAGCTGCATGTTTGGGCTTATGAGGAGTAGGACTCCTAATACAAATAGGTGGCCGACTATACCGAGGGTATTGTTCGTGCTGGCTACTGCAACCGCTTGCGGCATCGTATGATGCATCTTACGTAAATATTGCACATTGAGTGCCAAACCCCCAAAACCTGCCGGCAGCAGTCTGGTCGTAAATGCACTGGCGATCTGCACCAGAATAGTACTGCGATAACGTAGGGATTTCTGGGCAAGTAATATATACGTCCCGGCGGCGATGGGATAGCTGATCAACAGGCCGACTATGGCCATGACGGTGTAAGTCCACCGTGCGTTGCGCACGGCCGTAAAACTTTGCGAGAAATCCCCGAGACGGGGAACGACTACATATAAAAACAGGAGCGTAGTCACAAGGAATACAAGCTTGCCGGGTGAAAAAAAGCGGCGGGTCCGGGCTTGCGGGGCAGTCATCAATTTGTATTATACGCACAAAAACATAACGAGCACCAGGGTACCGCTTATGGTTACGCTAGTGTTGCAGGAACATATGCATTATTATTATGAGTATGAATGACTTCTTCGGCGCATCGCAGCTCGATACAGCGCTGGACCAATCAAAGGATGTATTAAACAAGATAACCAGCTCGTTTTTTAACGCGCGGTCAATCATTTCTTTTGTTGTAGCCATGGCGATCGCCATGATTGTTGGACGCATCATCGCAGCCGTCTTGCGCCGTTTTGCCAGGGCAGTAAGCCGAAGTGCCGATAAAGCCCAGGACCTTAAAGAGGTAAACCGCCTACGCCGCGTCGAGACTATGACCATCTTAATCATTGCACTTATACGGATGATCTTAATTATCGTAGCCGTCTACTTTTGGTGGGTATACGCTCATCCGCAACAGCAGCCCGGCGCCTTGATCGGGGCAAGTGCCTTAGTCGTGATTATTGGTAGTGCAACCATTGGTCCCATTATGCGCGATTTAGCATACGGCGGCGTCATGATGGCCGAGCACTGGTATGGCGTAGGCGACCATGTTCGTGTTGAACCTTTCGTTGACCTGCAAGGTGTCGTTGAGCGCGTCACTCTACGCTCTACACGTATACGGGGACTCAATGGTGAAATTATTTGGCTCAACAATCAGAACATCCAAGGAGTACGCGTGCTTCCAAAAGGGGTGAGGACAATCGCTGTCGATCTGTTTGCCCGTGACCTAGAACGGGGCCTTAAACTTATAGAGCAGACGAACCTCCGCTTGCCAACAGGGCCGCTCATGGTTGTGCGGCCGCTCCATATAATGAGTAAGAATGAGGTCGGGCCTGACATGTGGCACATAACTGCCGTCGGCGAAACGGCGCCTGGCCGTGAATGGCTGCTCGAAGATTACGCCAAAAACCTCATGCAGGAAATCGATGAAAGTAAGGGGTACGGCATTTTACGGACCGACCCCATTTTCCATGATGCCGACAGTGATGCAGACAAACGTTTTGCGCGCACCATCCAGAACGCCCGAAAGTCAACACTTCAGCGCAAACGGCTGCCGCTGCCAGAATCGATCGCCAAGCAAATCGAGAAACCGTTAGTATCCGCCAAAAGGGCTACGAAAACCTCGTTACATCAGCATAAAATACGCCGCAGCAAGAAAATTCAGTAGTCTAAAAAACGAGTAAGAATACTTACAGTTAGTCTCCAGCTTGGAGGCCTATTATAAGAATGCTGGTAACAGTAAGGGGGATTCTAAAATGAAGAAAATCAAAATCCTATCGCATCCAACACAAATAGCTACTATCCAGTTGGACGACCTCGACTACGAATCAAGCGCAGCCGCCGATAAGGCAACGAAAATGCAGGTTCGCAAATGGCGTAAAATTCGCCGCGAACTCGCCTAAATACAACAGCACACCAGCCCTTAGCCCAGACGTACGTCTGGGCTTCTTTATATATAGAGATATGCATGCCGGTTATGATATGATCAACGTGTATATGAAGTCTTTAACGCAGCATGTCCGAGCGTACTATCAGCTCACCAAGCCGGGCATCATTTATGGCAATGCAATAGCGGCCATCGCCGGGTTTCTGTTAGCCTCTCGGGGTTCTATTGATTTCTTACTGTTGATCGTAACGCTTGCAGGTATCTCGCTGGTTATTGCCGCCGCCTGTGTGTTCAATAATTACTTGGACCGGGGTATCGATACCCATATGGCGCGCACCAAAAAACGCGCGCTCGTCACCGGGACTATCCGTGGGCGGCACGCACTCGCTTATGGCACCATCCTGGGTATATTGGGCTTCGCCGTATTGCTGCTCTGGACGAATACCATCACAGTCATACTTGGCGTCATCGCCATCGTTACATACGTGGTTTTGTACGGCTACACCAAGCGCACATCTGTCTATGGGACAATCGTCGGTAGTATTGCCGGTGCACTGCCTCCGGCCGCTGGCTATACCGCCGTAAGCAACAGCTTCGATACAGGTGCCTGGCTGTTATTCCTGACAATCGTTTTTTGGCAGATGCCACACTTTTATGCCATCGCCATTTACCGCATGAAAGAATACGCCGCAGCCTCAATACCCGTGCTGTCAGTAAAGAAGGGCGTGCATATTACAAAATGGAATATCATGGCATTTACGGTAGCATACACCGTTACTGCGCCACTGTTGACCATCTATGGATATGCCACTTATTTTTATGGCATCGTGTCATTCGCCCTTGGCCTAGCTTGGCTCATAAAGGGCATGAAAGGATTCAAGGCGGTTGATGACAACGCCTGGGCCCGTGGCATGTTCTTCTTTTCGTTGCTTGTCATGCTGGGGTGGGCGGCCGCGCTGGCGATTGATGCGACTTTCCTGGCATAAGTTGCTATAATGCGCTTATGATTCTTATATCCCATATTCTCATTGCACTTACCAGTCTTAGTTGTTCCGTATTTGCATACGTCGCGCCCACAAAACAACGGTTACACCTATCCTATGGGCTTGTTGCGGCAACAATCGCCAGCGGTACCGTGCTTATCCTGCAAAGCGCCGGACATATGCTTGAGGCATGCACCATGGGATTGCTATTCGTAGGTGTCTCACTTGTAGCGGCCGTAGCCGCCCAGCGTAAACTTGCAGTACAGCACGATTAAAAGTGCTGTCTGATGTGGCTATAACTGTAGTCCCAATCGGCGTCTGATTTTTTGTGCGGGTTAAAGATATTGTCCGGGTCAAAGATATGTTTGACCTCTTTAAAAAATCCGAGTACTTCTTTGCCGTACTGCTGTTCAAGCCATGGGCCGCGAATAAGTCCATCATTGTGTTCGCCGGATAAAGAGCCTTTGTAATGTAGTACCAGATCGTCGACTTCTTCCATAGCCGGCAATAATTTGGCACGCTCTGATTCAACTTCGATTTTCATGAGCGGAATGATGTGGAAGTTGCCATCACCCATGTGGCCCGCAATCGTTGCAAATAGCTTGTACTTTTTAATGATAAGGCGTAAGCGGGGCAAAAACTCCGGCAGGTACTGCGGATTGACGATAAGGTCGTCAATAAAGGGTGCCGTGTGCTTGTCTTTGACTTTGCTGCGCAGCAAGTTAAAGCTTTGCCGGCGCATCAGCCAAAATTTTTCGGAGCGGGCTTCGGTCGGTGTTTCTTCAAAGCCGTTAATCTCGTAACGCGCCCGGTAAGAACCGAGATCTTTGTGGAGTTTACGGATTTTGTCACGGACTTCTTGTTCGCTGTCACCGTTGAATTCCACCATCAGGATAAGCTTGGGGATGCCGCGTAGTAACTGCAAACCATCCGGTATAAGGGTAATAAGCAAGTGGATGAACTTTTTGACGCCGAGCAGTTTAAGGAAACTTGGCATAAACCGGATGGAAAGTAACAGCGTCTGGTCGTCGAATGATTCAAAAGTTGCCGGTTTGTAGCTGAGAACCTTGGGGATAATTTCACCAAGTTTATTTATATCCTTGAGGAACATAATCAGCAGACCGGAATGCGGCCGGACAGGCACCAGCCGGTATTTTATATCGGTAACAAAACCCAGTGTACCTTCGCTGCCAACGATCAACTTGGTAAGGTCAAAGATGCCGGTATCGCGGTCCCATACCTCCCACAGGGTATAGCCCATGGAGTTTTTGCTTACCTGGGGTTTGGCAGCTTTTATGGTTGCGTAGTTAGCTTCGCACAGCTCGAATATACGCTTATATATATTGCCTTCGTAGTCGCCCTGCGCCATTTTTCTAACGAGTTCGGGCTTTTTGATTGGTTTTACGGTGTACTCATTGCCATCGGCAAATACTACCCGCAGCTCGTTAACAAAGTCTTTTACTTTACCGTATTCCAGTGATTTTTCACCACCCGAATTATTAGCGACCATGCCGCCAACCGTACATAAGTCACGACTAGCGGGGTAGCTGGGCATAAGCGCCTTATGCTTCAGTGTCTCCTTTTCGAAATCACGATAAAACACACCTGGCTGGGTATGCGCCTCGGTAGGGGACACGTCGAGAATTTTGGTAAAGTGTTTGTTAAAGTCTACGATAATCGAGTCATTGACCGCGCCGCCCGCCATATCCGTTCCGGCAGATCGGGCCGTTACGGACAGCTTAGACATGTGTTTTTTAGAGGCTGCCACTAATTTTATGAGTGCCTGCACATCGGCGCTATCTTTAGGCGCCACAATGAGCTCCGGCTTGATCTCAAACAAGCTGGCGTCATGGCTGTAAAATTCTTTGCTGCGTGCGTCGTCGATAAGCTCGCCCTTAAAACCAGCTTTTTGTAGTGTCTGTTTGAAATCATCCATATCATTAAGCTTAATCGGAATAGCCCGCGCCCGCAAGCACCAGCGCATAATAGTTGCCCTAATACGCGATGGCACGTATGATGTTGCTAGTATCAAGTATTCCTAAGCAATATGTACCCCGAAACCTCATATAATCCTACGCCGGCAGCATATCCAGAACCTGCGCCCTCCGCACGATGGAAAGTGTGGCTTGGACTGCTCATATTATTCGTCGTCGCATTAATCGTGGCATTTTTAGTAGCCTACACGACGGTCGTTCCCAACCGCCAGGTAAACCGCTTTGTCACAAGCATCAAAACCCATCAGCCTGATTTAAGCGCCAAAATGGAAAAGGTGAGCGACACCATACTCAAATCCGAGAGCCTTACCAGCCCCACTGCCGATCCGGAACAAACCGAAAAAGACGCAAAAGCCGGGCAAGCAATCCTTGCCGCGGCGCAAGCCGAACTCGACACCACGAAAAAGCAGATAGTACGCTTTAGCCCGCTGCCGCTCTCCAGCTGGAATGATCGGTATAACGCCGCCGAAGCACTTCGCGCCGAAGAGAACGATTATATTGCAAAAAGTGAGGCATACCTTAAAGATATGACCGAAGTCGTAACATTTTTAAGTGAAACTGCAAAACTTGGCAAAACAGTCACCGCAAGTCAAAACGATGAGCTCACGCCCGAAAAACTCGCCGCCGACGGCTTACCCACGTACGGTAAACATCTTAGCGAGACCATCCAGACGATCGAACCGGCCTTTGCGGCCTACCAAAAAATTAAAGTACCTGCTTCACTCAAGAAAATATACGATTACGACGTGTTTACCACCAAGGGAATTATAGATTCACTCAAGAAACAAGCCGCAGCCGCGCAAGCCAACGACCAAGCCGGGTATATATCAGCGGTTATTGACACGGCAGTGCTCGATTACAATGCGCTGCCAACTATGGAGGAGTACATTAACGACTTCAGCAAGAATTCGACACTCAAAACAACAGACACCGCGCTGCGTGATCTGGACAAAAAAATTACCACAGATATTAAAAAATTCTGAAATTAACAGATATACTTGTCGTCTGCGATATATATCACATAAAAAGTGTGAGATAATATCAATGTAATGAGTGAACGTATCCGTAAGTCAGCAAAAACATCCTTCTTGGCCAGCAAACGTCTCGTCATATCGGCCTGTGCAGCGATCGCTATGGTACTCGGGGCCGCCAGTAGCGGAGCGTCATTTATCCCAAACAGCGGAGCTACACCACAGTCGAACACTGATAAAATTCTCGAGGAAGACGGCACTGCAACCCAGGTCAAAGAGGGCGTCTTTAATAAACAGCACGCTATCGAAGCCCAAAACCTCGTAACAACACCGACGGCAGCGCAGACCACCGAAAAACATACAACACCCACAAGCCCTACGGTCAAAACAACTACACCAAGCTTCCTGACCACCACGCAAACACCTCGTGACGTGATTGCCTCTGATACTGCGGCTGGCGGCAACACAACATCCACGCCTCCCGCCACCACTACGACGCCTTCAGATACAACCACTACAACACCTACCGATCAGCAGCCGAGCGACAACCCAACGTCCGATGACACCAATCCGCCCAAGCAGCCGAGCGACAACGATACTACCGATCCCACACCTGAATCACTCAGTGCGAACAATCAATCAACACAACAAGCGCAGTAGCTGCTGACACCCTTTGATCGTATACAATAGCGGAGCATGAGCATATGAGGGCATCGAGGATAACAACCATTTTTATACAGACAGTAAAAAACAAACTGTTTGTCGTATCTGTCTGCGCTGCAATCGCGATGGTACTGGGAGCATTAAGCGTCGGGGCTATGAAGTATGTGTTTAAGCCGGTAGCAGCGACTCCCAACCCTATAGAAATGGAGCCTGCGAGTCTGACTACGATACAACATCAGACAGAGTCAAGTATGCCTGCCGACATAACACCGCCCACTCAGCAGCCAAGCGTATCGCCCGTTCAAGTTGCGCAGACTCCGGCGAATATACCGGCGACACCGCTTAGCAAGGCCAGTCATAATGTACCCGCTCTACACGATACCGTAGCAGTCGACATCACTGCGCCAGCACTGGATAACCCGGCACACGATGCCGAGCCGTTGCTTTCACTTGATAGCCGTATCCTGTCCCTGCAAGTTATCAATCCTTTACCAGTAGGAGGTCTTCCCCTTGGCGTACATATACCCTGATCACCTCTGTAATTGCGTCATAAATGTAAGAAAACCAACAGTGCTTATGTATCGCATCTGCGAATATACAAACAAAATAGGTACACCTTAAGGAGACCTGACATATGCCCGCACGAGAGCGCTTTCCTCACCTTAAAACCAACACACCCTCCAAGCGGACAAAAAAGAAAACGGTCGTTATTAAGTGGTTACTGCCTATAGTGCTGCTTGTTGTGGCGGTAGTTGTCGCAGGTTTATATGCACCTTTTTCGCCCCTAGTCAACAAACGGCCACCCACCGGTCCAAAGCTTACGGTAGGGACAAACCCATATATCTATGCCTGCAGCGTATTCGATGCCGCAAAAACCGCCCAGACCTTACGTGTCAATGGAGACGTCACGAAGGAAAATATTCAGGAAGAGTACGCCTTTGATCCGGCCAATACCACCAATAAGCCCGTAGACTTATTGGCCCTAACAGGGAACAGTACGGCGACCAGCACGTGTCGGCTTAAGTTTGACCGTGTATACGTGACTGGATCGGATGGCAAAAAATCGGCATCATTTATTAATGTTACTGCCAGCCTCGTACAATTTGCCGATACAAAGACAGCTCGTGAAGCGTATGATAACGCAAAGCAGGCCGTTGCTTCGCCTTCATTAAAAACGATGGCCTCGGTAAAAGACAGCTATTATGCACAGCCCACACCATCTATAGCTAACGGAAGTCCTATCTATATTCGCCCAACGGCTTTGTATAAGAATATGCTCATCCGGTTATCGGCACCACTGGCATCCGATGATACTGATGGCGCTAAAATGGTAGCAATGCTTTCGACCGTGATCCAAGATGCACAAAGTAGTATTGCTGCGGGCAAAGGCAACAAAACACAAGATTATTCAGGGATGACCAGGGTAGGGCAGACACCGTTTACAGATGCGTGCGCTACAATCGACTATCGAAAGCTTGCCACATCGATCGACCATGGCATATCGCTCAACCCGGTAAGCACGCAGGCCATTCAAAATGTTGCGCCCGATGACACGAGCGTACCTGGCGTCACGCAGGCCGCATCTAACTGTAGTTTCACCTTTAGAACCGCCGCCGATAAGTCAGCCCAAGAAAAGCAAAAAGCTCCGAACCCTACTACCCCAGCCGAGAAAGCCAAGTTGTTTGATGACCGCTATCCGCATTATTTTAACGCCCGGATTGCCGCCGTAAAGGATACTGATGCCGCTCATGCATTTATCGCAGCCATTAAGCGTCAGACGCAGGATTCGATCAAGCATAGTAGCGCGCAGTATTCGTCCACCAAGGTAAGTGATGTCGCGCTCGGCGACAGCGCCATCCGCATAACGACGACACCTCAATCTAATACGTCCAAAACTGCCGGGGTCTACGACAGCCAAGTGTATTACGTCGCCAAGGGATCATACGTCTATCAATTTTCCACCTACTTTACCCGCCAAAGTCAGCCCTATCACACGACCAATTACCAATTAAGCGACCAGGACATGAAGCCGATACTTTCCGTTTTCACTCACGCGACAGCTCTGGCAAGCAAAAAATAACCATGTATTATAAAAGTAATGCTAACAAATAAGGGGAAGGCACCATGCAACTAGAAACAGTATTCTACATTATGGCAATCGTTTATATGGGGATCATGTTTATCCTTATGATCGTCGCCTTGGCCGCCGTCTTGACTATCAAGCGCCGCATTAACGAAATTCATCGCAATATCGAAGAAAAAATCCACACGGTAACCAACGCTTTCCAGGTTGGCGAAGCTATCGTTGAGAAGGCAAAAACCGCCTTCAGTAAGAAAAAATAGCCATGAACGTCGTATGGGTAACGCTTACTGTCATCGGCAGTATGCTTATCTTGGATGGCTTGTGGCTGGGCATCGTCGCTAAAAAGATGTATCGAAAAGCCCTGGGCAATTTTTTGCGCAAAAAGCCATCTTTTGGGGCGGCAGGACTCTTTTACATCCTATACGCTGCTGGGCTGTCCTACTTTGTGATATGGCCTGTGCTAGATCATTCCTGGCACTACACGCTGCTGCGCGGCATGGCACTGGGACTATTGGCGTTTGGTACGTATGACCTGACCAACCAATCAACCCTTAAGAACTGGCCTAAGTGGCTTACTGCCGTCGATATGTTGTGGGGCAGTGTTATGACAGGCCTTGTATCATTTATCGCGTATGCGGTAGCCAGAGCCATCGTATGATGCATTATTACGTCTCTATAGTGCTGGCAATGCTTGTTTATATGACAGTCTGGTATGGCGTGTCGCGGGCTTTAAAACGGAGTGACGTGGCCGATATCGCGTGGGGACTAGGCTTTATATTCGTAGCATGGTACGCCTGTGCAACAGCACCCACACAACTCGACAGCCTTGCGCTAGTAGTAAATATACTTGTTACCATCTGGGGGCTCCGGTTGGCTACGCACATCTTTTTACGCAACAAAGGCAAAACAGAGGATAAGCGCTACATCGAGATGCGTCAAAAATGGGGTAAATGGGTGGCAGTGCGAACGTACACCAATGTATTCTTGGCGCAGGGAGCATTACTCGTACTTATAGCTACCCCCGTGCTGCTGGCCAACTATAGCGGGCACCATACGGTTTCGTGGCAATGGCTAGGCGTAGCCATCTGGCTTGTCGGTTTCTTTTTTGAAGCCCTTGGCGACTGGCAATTGTCACGTTTTATCAAAAATCCTCAGCATAAAGGTCATTTAATGACCTCCGGTCTCTGGAAATATACCCGTCATCCTAATTATTTTGGCGAAGTGACACAGTGGTGGGGTATTTTTGTCCTGATGTGCACAAACTCCATGGCCCTCTGGGGTATTATAGGCCCGCTGACTACTACTATCCTGATCCTTAAGGTGTCTGGAGTACCTCTGTTAGAAAACAAAATGAAAGCCAACCCCGAATTTAGCGATTATGCCCAAAAAACAAGCATGTTTGTGCCTTTGCCACCCAAAAAGTAACCATTTAACAGAGGTGGCGATTGCTTTAGTAAGCCGCTAGTGGTATAATACGGACATAAGAGCAATATGGTGATATGCTTGTAAAATTTTTGAGCTACATAGCGACAATCATTGGCAATGGCCGATGGAAGCCGATCCTTCTGACGTTTGGCGCTATTTTACTTTCCGTCGGAAGTGTTTCAGCGGTTGCTTCGGTGCTGCATAGCGGTTCTGATACTTTCTCAAGCAAAGTCACAAAAACCGAGACTGAGGACAAGCAGTCCCAATCGGGTACGCTACAACTTAACGATACCAAAAAAAGCGTTAAGCCAAACACCAGCCAAAACCCGAATCCTGGCACAAACCAGCAGGGCAATGGAACTGACACTAAATCGGGCAACAATGAGCCAAATCCGCTTGAGATTACGCCAAACAACGCAGCAGTATCTGTCGCCAGCGGATCAACCAGCAGTACCGTAACACTCGCCACAAGCGAGGGGTCAAAAGCCACCTGGAGCATCCTCGACACTAACACGGTCGGGCTTACACCACTGCTCGACCAACCACGAGATAACGTTGCCGGTGTCAACATCCGTTTTCGAACCGACCAAACGGCTACTCCCGGCACCTACCAGTACACGGTTACCGCAAAAGATACCGCCCGTAATATAAGTGTCACCAAGATAATCACTGTTACTGTTACACCATAAGTTCGCCCTTCAATAGTCATCTGGCTGCTGTATAATCATAAGCATGAACCAGACAAAACAACACGTCCTCGTTATAGGCGGCGGTTTCGGGGGAGTTAAGGTAGCCCTGGAGCTCGGGGATAACCATCATTTCGATGTTACCCTCTTATCAGATAGACCTAACTTTCATTACTATCCTACGCTCTATCACACCGCCACCGGCGGCAAAAAAGAGCAGTCAAGCATCCCGCTTACGACGCTCTTCAAGGATGTGCCGGCGGTTACTATCGCCCAGGAAGCAGCCGTTAGTATCGATCGAGCCAAAAAGCAGGTACACACTGCATCCGGCAAAACGTACAGCTATGACATATTGGTAATAGCCCTCGGCGCCGTACCAAATTACTTTGGCATTAAAGGCATCAAAGAATACTCGTATAGCATCGCTACCCCCGAAAAAGCGACCGAGTTCAAAGCTCACTTGCACCAACAGCTCGTCGATAATAAAAAGCCCGACCTTAATTATGTCGTGGTTGGCGCCGGCCCTACCGGCATAGAGCTTGCGAGCTCACTACCTGCATATCTTAAAAAGATTATGAAAGCCCATAATATACGGCATCGCCGCATCCATGTCGATCTTGTAGAGGCCGCACCAGCCTTACTGCCACGGATGCCGAAAAGCATGTCAAAAAGGGTAGAGAAGCGTCTGCGCGCATTAGGCGTACTGTTATATCTCAACCAAGTAGTCCAAGGCGAAACAGCCGATGAGTTGATGGTCAACGATAAGCCCATCCAGAGCCACACGGTAGTCTGGACTGCGGGCTCGACCAATAATCCATTCTTCCGGGATAACCTTTTTACCTTAAACGACCACGGCCGCGTCACCGTAGATGAATACATGCAAGCTGAACATAACATATACGTTATTGGCGATAACGCCGACACCAAATACAGCGGCATGGCACAAACCGCCTTATACGATGCCGTATTTGTCGCTAATAACCTGAAACGGCAAGCCGCGGGCAAGCTGATGCAGCGCTATGTACCCAAGTTGCCTATTTATGTTATACCGGTGGGCCACCACTGGGCGGCTGTTTTATGGGGCAAAGTACAGTTATACGGCATCGTCGGCTGGGCCTTACGCCTAATGGCGGATCTCGTAGCCTATAAAGATTACGAACCGTGGTGGCGGGCAGGCAAACAGTGGATGACCGAATTCGAAGAGGNTGAAGATTGCCCTACTTGCAAACAGTAAGCAATGATATACTGGCAGTGTTTAGTGGAGGACAACTATGCTGCCAAAAAAATTTACCGAAAAGGCCGATACAACTGCCCATAATACATTCGTTGATGCACGGCTATTGGCAGAGGGCCACACCGACGAAGGCGTACAAGTACGCGTATTCCAGGGGCACGCCGACCAAGCACGACGGACAGCACACGCCATCGGCGATATTTTAATTGCAGTCGCTGACACTACTAAGAATAAGAATGACTACGAAGATGTTATCGTACCCAGCGACAGCGGCCTCACACGATACCCGTCCAACGGCATCATAGACCTGGTTATCAAATCACCAACCCTCGGATTTAGCGTTTGCATTGCCAACCCGAACAGCGAGCAATCGTCAGGTATTGTCTATCATGTCGCATCCGAAGAGCTTGGACGGACACCGGTATCAGTCAATGCTTCTACATTCGAGCCATTAGAACCCACTGGACAGCCTATGGCACCTATACCGGAACAGCGCCAAGAAGATATACCTGCACCAGCCCTCACCGAACCGATCAATTAGAACGTATGCAAAGGTACCAAGAAGCACTCGCCGGGTTGAACAAAGCCCAACGATTAGCCGTCACCACCACAGAGGGCCCGGTGCTTGTTATTGCCGGCCCGGGCACTGGCAAAACACAGCTGCTCACCACCCGTATCGCGCATATTCTTGAAACAACCGATACATTGGCGCAAAACATCCTTTGTCTGACATTCACCGAATCGGCCGCACAGACCATGCGTGAACGTCTGGCTAATTTGATTGGCCAGGATGCGTACGACGTAACGATCAGCACCTATCACGCCTTCGGCAGCGATCTTATCAGACGCTATCCCGATTTCTTTGCAGACGATCCGAACCTGCAACCCGTAGACGATTTAGGCATCGACAGTATTTTCCGGGAAATCATTGCACAACTGCCATTTAGTAACCCGCTTAAATATTCTGACGCCTACCTAGGCGACATCAAGACCTTGGTAAGTGATGCCAAACGGGCGCTGTTATCGCCGGACGATTTGCGCACCGTAGCCCGGCATAACTTGGGATATATCGCCGATGTCAGTCCGATCGTCAGCGATAAGCTTGGCAGCATTATCCGTATCAGCAAAAAAGATACTCCCACATTTGAGTCACTAGCTGAAGCGCTCCGTGATGTCCAGGCGAGTAGCCCAAAGGAGGGTATCACGCCCCTGGCCACCCTTGTGCTGCAGGATCTCGACGCCGCTCTGGAAGAAGCACGTGCGTCCGAAAAACAGACGCCCTTAACCAAATGGAAAAATACCTGGCTTGCCAAAGATGCAGCAGGAGCATTTGTCATCGATGGCCATAAGGCCAATGAAAAACTGCTGGCCGCCGCCGACGTCTATGAACAATACCTGGCCGCATTAAAGGCTCGCAGCCTTTTTGACTACGATGACATGATCCTGCGGGCGGTGCGTGCCCTCGAAACCAATAATGACCTCCGTTTTACCTTACAAGAGCAGTACCTTTACTTGCTGCTTGATGAGTTTCAGGATACCAACGGGGCGCAGCTGCAAATCGTAAAGTTGCTTACCGATAACCCTGTCAACGAGGGCAGACCCAATGTATTGGCCGTGGGCGACGACGACCAGGCAATCTATGCTTTCCAGGGTGCAAATTATTCACATATGTTGCAGTTCAACGATACGTTCAGGGATGTGCTGGTCGTGCCGCTTACCCAGAACTACCGGTCACACGCCGACGTACTACACACAGCCCGCGGCATTGCCGAACAAATCGAAGAGCGGTTACACCATCATTTTCCTAAAATTGAAAAGACGTTGTCGGCCGAAAATAAAAAGCTGCCCGAACGGGCGGTCATCGAACGACGCGAAGCCGAAAGTGACGTAATGCAGTTCGCCTGGGTAGCAAAGCGCATCCGGGAATTACTTGATGAAGGTATGCCAGCGAGTGAAATCGCGGTACTGGGGCCACAGCATAAATATCTCGAACCACTCGTACCGTTCTTAAGTCAGCAGCATATTCCGGTGCGCTACGACAAGCGCGAGAATGTCCTCGACGACCCCGTCATCAACCAACTGCTAACAATGAGCGAACTATGCGTAGCGCTCGGCCAAAACGAGATACAGCGCAGCAACGCATTATGGTCAGAGGTACTCAGTTTTGACTTTTGGGAGCTGCCCACCAGTCTGATCTGGAAACTTTCCTGGCAGGCCAACGACGAAGCCATCAGCTGGACCGAAAAACTGCTTGCCGATGAGCAGCTTCGACCAGTGGCGCTGTTCTTTATCCGACTTAGCCAGATCCGCAGCAGTGAAACCCTCGAGACAATGCTCGACTACTTAGTCGGCACGCTGCCGCTCGTATATACGGACGATACAGGAGAAGACGCCACCTATACGTCGCCATTTTACGCCTATACCTTTGGTGAGCTTGAGGCCAGCCTGGACCGTGCACAGGCAACCTCCGATAGCACTCAAGCCAGCCTATTTGCAGAACAAGACGAACAAACCGTAAGTGCCGCTTTTTGGGAACTGCTCACCAACCTTATCGTCTTGCGGGCCCGTCTTCGCGAATACCGGCGTAGCAGCGACGAACCATTACATCTGCAGGACTTTTTGGACTTTGTCGCCCAGCACCGGGCTGCTGAGATCAAGATCCTCAATACCAGCCCTTATGCATCGGGAGCCGAAGCCGTTCAGCTAATGACCGCCTTCAAATCAAAAGGCATGGAGTTCTCGGCGGTATTTGTGTTGGCCGTAAATAACGAAGCCTGGAGCAGCAAAGCCCGGGGCGCAGGTAGCCGTATCAGCCTGCCGGCAAACCTGCAATTTATCCGGTACGCAGGTGCCACTGACGACGAACGCCTCCGGCTTTTTTACGTTGCGGTCACGCGTGCCAAAACACATCTGTTTTTAGTCGGATACGCACAGGATTACACGGGCAGAACCCTGAGCCACTTAAAATACCTCGATGAATACACCGATGAAGTCCGTGCCTGGCACAGTCCGTTGCTGCCAGAGGGAGCACGACGTATACTGCCTGCTGACGAAGAAAGTCCGCTGCCCACCGAGCTCGAAGCCTACTGGCAAAAACGTCACGAACAAGCTTTGAGCGATACTGACCTGCATACATTGCTCGCAGAACGCCTCAAGCGCTTCCAGCTCAGTCCAACGCATATCAACGACTTTACCGATATTATGTACTGCGGGCCGCGGGCATTCTTTTTACGAACTATCTTACGCTTCCCAACCGCGCCAACACCCGAAGTCCAATTTGGTAATGCCATGCACGAAACGCTCGAGTGGGTGCACAAAGTAGCCAAGCAGGATGGCCTACTGCCAAGCACCGCCGCCTTGGAAAAAATGTACGAACAACGTCTGCGTGCCAAAAAACTCGATGCCCACCACACCACACAATACCTCGAACGAGGGCTGGCTGCGCTTAAGGCATACGTTGCTCAGCGTGGCAACACCATCGCCGGAGATAACGTCGTCGAATATAACTTCCGTAATGAAGGCGTCTTCATAGGTGATGCCCATCTGACGGGTAAAATCGACAAACTGATCATCGACCGTGAGCACAAGACGATTACCATCGTTGATTACAAAACCGGCAAAAAGAGCCACACCCGCTGGACGCGCGAAGCCAAACTGCATAAATATCGCCTGCAATTATATATGTACCGTGCGCTCGTCGAAGGCTCGCACACCTATGCCGGCTACACCGTGACCGACGCCTATCTGGAATTTGTCGAACCCGATGAAGAGGGAAACATCAACGAACTGCACGTCGTATTTGATGACGATGACTATCGCCGCGTAAAACAATTAGCCCAAATAATATGGGACCGCATTATGGCCATCAACTTGCCGGACGTCAGCGGTTATACGCCGGATATAAATGGCATCGAAGCATTTGAAGCGTATCTGCTGGGTAAAAAATAAAAAATTACAACACAACGAACGTTCGGTTTTTTATAAGAACAATAAAAATACCGGCTTTAGCAGCCGGTATTTTTTGCAAAAAAGTGTTTGGTTACTTCTTGCGGTTCTTGACGGGTGGAAGCGCAGCTTCTGCAGCCAGCTCGCTTGCTGGGGCGAAGAGCAGGCTATATAGGTTGAACCCGATGATACCACCGAGGATTGGTCCAAGCACGTATGTGCCCCAAACCCATGAGCGGACACCAAGGGCGACAGCTGGGTTAACGATACCACCAGCACCTGCAGATGAGACCAGCACACCGAGCATCAGCGACATGCCGATGACTGCGGCAGCCTTGCCACCTTCAAGTTTTTGGAATACTGCTGCGGCAACACCGATGCTGAAGATGAAACCACCAACAGCCTCTGATACCAGCACACGGCCGTCGAAGTGACCGTTGTTGCTCCAGGTCTGGCTTACAAAATAAGTAAACAAGAAGTAAGCAGCGATACCGCCGACAAGTTGTGCGGCAACGTATACGATAGCAGGCAAGGTCTTAACCTTACGAACTGACCATAGGCCGATAGTAACAAGCGGGTTCAGGTGTGCGCCCGAAATACTACCTAATGTTAGTGTTGCCGTTGCGACTACCAAACCAGCCGCGATTGACACGAAGTAAGGAATACCGATGGTAGACTTACTTACTGCGAGCACCGCAAGTGTCAGCAGTGCAGTACCCAAAAACTCCGCCACGATCATGGCGATTTTTTTACGTGTTAGCATATATCCTCCGTAAGTGTTTATTACTATTTGAAGCGTATCTTATGCTTACACTTTTGTAAATAGCTGAGGATTAGCGCTCGGTGATGACCCATGTCGGAAGACGCTTAGCCAATGTGCCGTGGCCGGCATCGGCGAAGTTTTCGAGGGCAAGATATGCCGTACGGTAATCGTCGCCTTTGCCGCGGCCAAACAGCTTGGCAAGCGTTTCGAGGCGTTCGTCACTTACCACGAATACCTGGCGGCCATCGGTAATTTCGGCGAGCTTAGTTACATTAACACCGAAGCCGGGACGTCGGAGGCGTACGATGGCTTCTTCGACGTGGCCGCTTACGCCACGGCCATCGTTCTTGAGTTCGGCGATGGCGTGCGTACCACTTACTTCTTTAACGGCATCGAGAAACGTCTGGACGCTGAGACCTTCGTACACGTTGGCATCAAGGCGTGCTTGAGTTGCTTTTACGATGGTTTCTTGCAGCTGGTCATCATATACCTTAGTAGTTACGGCTGACGCTAATCGGTCGAGGAAGCTGTCGTCCTTAGAAAAGGCAATAATGTTCTTCAAAATAGCTTCGAAGCCGGCGCCGGCGCCACAACCTATGTGCGAACTTGGCTCTATGTCGTTTTGCTTAAGGAAGTTAGCGACTTCTACTACACGGTCGGCTACGGGGGCAGTAGCATCTTTATAAAAACGTTCACCCAGTATTTCGGCGACATAAAAAGCACTTACCATATCCGCGCCAACCATCTGTTCGCGGACAGGCACCGGTGTGCCATCACTTAATTGGACCGGCAAGCGGCCATCCGTACAGGCAGAGAAGGGCAATTCTGTTTCGGTAACAGGCTCCAGACATTCCAGTACGGCTGCTATGAGCGCCTCCTGGCTTGCCGCGTCATCTCCGTCTACGAGTGGCTGGATAGCGCCTACGCCCCATTGCAGCTTATCGTTGGATCGCCATGCCTTACCGCCAAATGTAGAAACTTCTTGGTGATCTTTTTTGAGTGCATTAAGTGCACTATCTACATTGCTTTTATCGTCCATAGTTATATCACCTGTTTACACTTACATAGAGCGTCTTTTACTGCCGCGAAAAGACAAAAGCCGTCGGTATGTACAGTATACTCATGATTCGCCAAAGCTCAAGCTTTCTGCGGACGTACAAAATACACACTAACATATGTGTCTGGGCCTTCACCTCTTTTTTCTATCTCCCGAATATCCGTAAAACCCTGGTCCATGGCTAACGTATGTGCAAGTGTTGATCTGGTAGCCTCGTGACGTTCTTCCGGAGTAGCTTCCTCATGTGGTTTACCCAACGCGGCGTGATACCGGTCGTACTCTGTGCGCACTTCTTCGTCCGTGAACCAATCGGCATGGAGCGTTCTAACCGGCACGTCAGCAATACTGTCAAAATATTGTATGATCCTGCCGCCAAGGGCTCTGGCGCGCAAATCAGGATGTAGTTGCGGCTGGGCAGCATTATGACGCGTAAGTATAAAAAATCGTATTACCGGGAATAAATCGGCATCGTATGCAACGAGAGGATTGGTTATAACCGATGCTTCTATTCCAAAATGCGCATACTCCTTAGCACCCGGTATGGGCTTAGGGTCCTCGATAGAGACATACGACTTTGCGACACGACAACGCAACTGGTTGCCGTGCGTTGTTGATATATCACCCTTGAAACCAGGGACAAAAATATCGTCAGATATGCCGGTATCAGCTTCGCTAAGAAGACGGGGCCGCTCACTCATTGTGCATATTATACAATATATCTATTGTTTAATCTACCCCAGGGCCCGGATAGGCCGGGTACAGATCGTGACCGCCCAGTGCAGTTCCCTGAGGAACGGAAGGTGGTCTGTACCCGGCCTATCCGGGCCCTGGGGTAATGATGACGATGGCTAATCTTCGCGGAACGACCGAAGAATACGTTTCTGATGGTCATCAGCGGTTTCAGCAAGTGCACGCCGCAGAGCGTACATAAATCCGCTGTCGTGGATGTTGAGCTTTGGGTCTGAATATAACTTATCTGCGACAGATAAGAAGGCGGCCGAACCTCGTTCTGACAATGCTGCGATGCTCGCCCTGTAGTCGTCAACAATAAAAGGTGACCGCAGCGATCCAAAGCCCAGGCCTTTTATAACCAGAACATCCTCAGTATCTGGCACGAACTGCTCCTCACTTTTGCGGAAGCCTACCGGAAGTACGTCGGCGCTGCCAGCTTCTGTCTTAGCAAAGCCGCCGACGGCTTGATGTATGCAAGTGATAGCACTGCCGCACGCTACGGTCGTGTCGCCCCATTTTGTGTGTGGTGTATCGTAATGTGGTGGTCCGAAGTTTTTGCCGTCATGGTCGACGATTACGTCCTGGGTTGTTACTCCTTCTAACGGGTAGCGTGTGCGTAAGGCTGCATCGTCTGATCTATGGTGTAACCCCCGCGAGATAGCTTCTGCTTGTGCGGCAAGCTCCTGCCCTTTAGGGGTGTGAGCGTCAATCTCAAAATGCACCTTCGGGTCAAAAATAGTTTGCTCGGCCGGAGCAACCCGCGCTTCATATTCTAGGATACGACGAAGCCGTAACGTATCAGCAAACCCTTCACAAGCATAGCCGAATAAGTCTTTTCCCCAATAACGACGTTGGTTGGCGAGCACGCTGTCGGCCATGTTTTCCCAGTATTCACCCATCGACATAGCTGCGCGGCTCAGGGCACTGCCATCGACAACGTACCGCTCTGTCGACATTTTATCAACGTAGTATTTAGTGCGCTCAGGTTTGTGCTCAAGCCCAAAGCGGCTGTACACATCCGCCCGCTCCGCATCGAGCCATTCGGGTACGCGGAGATACAAGCGTCCCGGTGTCAGCGGAGGCCATACATCTTTTTCGGCAAAAGTACTAGCCGTATGTTTGCGCAACACCGAAAAACCCAAACAGATGCCGGCACGATACGCCCGCGCATCTTGAGAAGGTGCCCTTTCGGACGCGATTGCCAGCTTCTCCATGTCAGCCATAAGAGGGACTTCATGGAGGTCAAGCAAATGGTCGAGGGGCTTATCACTGGGGACGGGGGAGCTGTTCATGCGGCTGATCATTTGTAGCTCACGATCGGTAAATCGGCCGAAGGTACGAAACTGGTCTTCAAAAGCCTCTGTTGGCAACGGAAACAGTGGTTCGAGGGATAATTCTTCAGGTGAGGAAGCGTGGTTGTATCGCATAGTGCTGACTTATTGTATATTTTATAACATTTATAGAATCGTTGCAACTTTCTGCGTCCGGTGCTATACTACTTCCTTGTATAACGATCTTAGCTAATAAAAACAGATTTTTAGGAGTTATTTTTATGGGTGAGCTTTATTCCCTTGATGGTCGAATCATGGATCCGACGCCATTTTTAGATCCGTATGAACCAGTAGTACAACCTAAGTTAGGCGGTCGCTGTATGGATGACCGGCCTAGAGACACAGAAGTTATGGAACACGGCTTGCAAATACCCGGCGGAGCCGCTGGAGAGGGCACAACCTTCGGTCTTGCCCTAGAAATGAAAGAGCCGGGCACCTTCTTACGCACTGGTGTCAGCGCTGACGAGTTGAGTGATGCTATCGCCAAGATGATCGGCAGTGAATACCACGAAAACTGCGCAGCACGTATGGGTCGCCCCAATATCATCGGTCTTATCGCTGCCAAGCCTGAAATTGTTTATGCGAACGCACGCCAACTTGGCGACTTTGAGGACACCATGTTCGACCGTTTGGTTGGTGCCGCTCAGCGCGTCAGCAATAGCGGCCTTATTGCCGTAAACGAACTGCCAAAAGACCGTTTTGCTCCGTTGCGCAAAAATGAAGATGGTTCTATTGTGCCTCACGCAGGCCGCAATGTTGTCGCCATCGACGCCACTAGAGGTGAGCATGTACTATGGAATACTCGGCGGGCGTGGGAAGCCGGTATTCCTGCATATGGCGCAAACACTGGTATGTACCCAGGGCGAGCCGTTGAGCTTAATGATAAAGTTGGTAGTATTCTTGGCCACACCGTCGAGGAAGAGGCATTTAGCGTGGCTGCAATAGCCTACTTGGCATCGACTATTGAGCACCTGCCTACATTTGAAGGCAGAGCCCCTGACATCGTACGCGTTCCAGCCGCTGCGTAGCCATCAAAGACATACTTAAAAAATACCTCCGTGTACCGGAGGTATTTTACTGTCGCTAAGGGTCCTGGGGCTAGCGGCGATGCCGACGACGTAAACCTGCAACCTGCAAGCGTACCGCCGTGCGGTCAACCATGGCCTGGGCCTTGTCAAGTTCGACCTGGTCTTTAGCGGCCTTACGGAGTTCAATTGCAGCCTGATGGGCTTTTTCGGCTTCTGCTTCGTTGATTTCGTCACCATGGGTGGCTTCATCAACAAGAACGCGTACGCCCTCTTTGCCAACCTCGAGTACACCGCCATAGGTGGCATAGTGCTCCAGATGATGGTCGGGGTCATTCTTTTCACGCCGGATGGTTATTACGCCGGGCACGACGACGCTTAACAGCGGTTCATGGCCTGGTAAAATAGTTACCTGACCAGCCGCTGTCGGCAAGATAATCGAGTAGGCCTCGGCGCTAAATTTAACACCATCGAGTGAAACGAGTTCAAATTTCATTGGGGGTACCTCCTCGGTAGTGATCATAGAAGTCCTGACCGCCTTGACCATCATTGGCGTGCGGGTATTCATCGCTGCCGTCGGTTACAGCGTCTTCAAAATGCGGGCTTTGTCCCTGTGTTGCAAGGTCAGGGCGCTCACCGCCACCAGGAGCTCCAGACACTTCACGCCAATCATCCCCCGGCTGAGCATGATCACTAAGAAAATATTCGCTGACGCCCAAAGGAGAGAATGGGAAGTCTCCTGTCTCTGCCATTATTTGACCTCGCTGATGTCGCCCTTCATGTAAAAGGCACTTTCCGGCTTGTCGTCGTACTTGCCGTCAAGGATTTCACGGAAAGATTTAACGGTGTCCTTTAGGGAAACGTACTGACCTTTGTTACCGGTGAATTTCTCGGCGACAAAGAATGGCTGGCTAAGGAAACGCTGGATGCGGCGGGCGCGGCCAACGAGTTTCTTATCTTCGTCAGACAGTTCTTCCATACCAAGGATAGCG
>JGI24737J22298_10000003_pt1 | contig 67128 bp, 68 predicted proteins | sample KBSCornC3_FD_22298 | JGI IMG/M metagenome (IMG submission 22298) | reverse complement strand
TAACTCACACAGCCGGCCGGTTTCCTCTGGCTCGTGCAGCCACCACGATAAATGCGCGAGTGGCGCCCACAGGTTCACAGTCGATACGGTGTGTCGGTTCGATGAGGCGGGAAACGGTGTGCTCACTCAATCACCGTCTTGAGGCGCATGGCGAGTACCTGCGCTCGGGCGGTAAAACTTAGGTGCTCAAGCATCTGGTCTTGCAGGAACGCGTTGTGCGCCAGATGCCGGAGACTTGGTACTACGACATACCGCGCACCGGTGCGCACCAGTTCATCGACTAGTTCGTCAAAAGCCTCATGCGAGCCACAATGAAACTCAAAGAAGAACCGCGCGAAGTACAGGCCGTGCGTTTGGGCATAAGCGATCACGTCACGCTCAAGCCGCTGCACCTTGTCGTCCGGTACGTCGGCCGGGACCCGCATGTAGCCGTAGGCCCGTGGCAACGGCACGGCCGCCGCTTCCGCCTGGTCGAGTATCGCCGTCATGGTTCCTGCCCTGGTGCTGGTCGTCCTGGCGGTGTTCGAGGCGGCCAGTGGTGGCACTGACACGGCCGATGGAGGGCGGCCGTGGGCCGCGCTGTCGAGTCTCAACGCGACCGACGCCCCGAACACCGGTTGTTGACCTTGAACTACCTGTGATGACTACACCAGGTAGTCAACCGGCCACGTACCCTCAACGAACCGCAGCTTGGTAGGCTTGACCTGGGCAAACGAGCGACGGACAGGGGTGAAGATGACCAGCAAGCGGCAACGCTTAGCTCGCGCCCGGCGGGCTGCTGGCTACACCCAGGAAGCCCTAGCCGAACAGCTCGGTGTCACCCCGCAGACCGTGGCCAACTGGGAGAGCGGCCGGAGTGAACCCCTGGCGTATAAGCGGCCGAAGCTGGCCAAGCTGCTGCGGGTGTCGCCGAACCATCTTGAGCAACTGCTCTTGAATGAGCCGCTCATGCTTCCGGCCGCGCGGACGCCCGAGCCAAGGGCTGAGCTGGTCGTTGCCTCCAGCATCCCCAACGGCAGTCGCCTTGACGCTCGGTACGTCGAGACCATCCATGCCCGGATTCAAGAGCTGGTGCGCATGGACATGCAATTTGGTGGCGACCAGAGCGGACCGCTTGCCCTCAAGCTGTTTCAGTCGCTCTGTCGCAAGCTGGGACACGTCGAAGTTGACCCGGCGATAGAGGCCGACTTGTACTCAGCGGCCGGTGAGCTGGGCGAGCTGACCGGCTGGTTGCTGTTCGACGCCGGTAAGCACGAGCTGGTGCGTCAGGTGAACAACGAAGCCTTGAACCTGCTGCGCATGGCCGGGGACCGCAGCATGGAAATCCTGACACTGCAAAACATGTCGATGCACGCCGGTCATTTGAAGCGGCCGCGTGAAGCACTGCGCATCTCCGATATGGTCCTTGACCAGAACAAGCTATCGCCACGGCTGCGAGCGCTGTTCCTGACGCGCAAGGCGCGTGCGTTCGCCCTCGGTGGTGACGATGACAGCGCCAAGCGAACCTTTGAAGAAGCGCGCTCGCTGTACCTCGACGGTGTGCGGGACACTGACCCGGCGTGGGCCTGGTGGGTCAACGACCAGGAACTAGCCTGGCATGAGGCCATGATCTACGGCGATATTGGCGACTGGCACACGGCCGTAGACACCTTCCAAGAATCCGTAGACCTGACGCCGTCTACGGAAATCCGGCGACGATACAACCACACAGCCTCGCTGCTGGAAGCACAAACCAACGCTCAAGCCTGGGCCGACATGCCGGCCACCCTTGACCAACTCATGCCGTACGTGGACGAAGTCGGCTCGACGCGGACGGCCACGACGTTGCTCGGCACCCTGCCGAAGATTGAGAAATCGGCGGTTGCGCCCGCTGACGTCCGCGAAAGCGCCACGGAACTCAAGCGGCTGTTGGTTGACGCGGGGTACGGTGCTACTACTGAGGCATGAGCTACCGGGAAATTGATCGTGGGCCGTTGTGGACTGGCCGGGCGTACCTTGCCCGGCAGTATGACCCGGCAGAGATTCAAGCGGTCGTCAACGACCTGGTAGCCCAATCACTGACGACGATTACCGGGTACTACCGCGAGGAACCCGCCAGCGTCACGCTGACGCGGTGGCCGGAAAGCCGACCCGGTTATCTGCCCGCGCCGTCAGATGGTGCCCTGGTGCTCATGCTCGGCAAATTGGCTGATCGGCTTGATACGCTCAAGCTAGAATATGACGTTGTATCACCTGGCAGGCTGCATGTTCTACTCGGTCGCAAAATGAACGGCTACGGTGACGGTGATCTTGCGCCAGTGTCGGCGTATCACGGTAATGTGCCCGGCTACTTCGTGCACGAAGCACATATGATCTCGGCGCGGGTCAATACTGGGCACGGGCTTTCGCTCTACGGTGAACCGGCGGTGGTCATCGAGGCCGAAGCTAAAGACGAAGCGCTGATACACGCGGCGGCTGATCGGACGCGGCAACACCACTACGCGATTGAGCACGGGCCGGTTGGAGACACGGCCGGGTACGTCGCGTTGTTTGAGACGTCGTGGGCGAAATAACTACTGTAGCCGTTCGTATTCGCCTTTTAGGTGCGCGTGCATCTTACTGTTGCTCTTGAAGAAGTCTTGAATCTGCCTGACTTCCTTAGGCTTGATCTTGCCGTGTTTTTCGTTGATAAGCTCAAGGGTGTAGACGTGAAAACGCGCATCTAGGTTGCGCTGCTTCGACAGCACATGGAAGTGCGGCGGGTCATGGTCCTTGGGGTAAACGTTGATCTCAAGGTCACGAATGGTCGCCACTCGCTGCTTGATGAGGTACACGCTGCCATCGGGCGCAATCGTTGTGGAGTCCAGGTGCAGCTCAAGCTGTCCGGCAAGCGTCGGCGGATATGGCTCTGACTTCGGACGGTCCCTGCTGGCTGCTGTACTCAACAGCTCGGGTACTTGCGCCTCTACGTCGTCTAACACTGACTCATAGTCTGCCCAAACCGTGTTAGGCGCTCCTGTGGGATACGTGGCGGACTCGCTCTTATCCGTGAAAATGCCAGACGCTATCAGCAGTGCATACTCGCCGTCAGGAAGACGGACAACCCGAGCGTTGAAGTTCACGCCAATGTGCTGATCCCAATCGTGGTTAATCAAGAGGGGGATGTACTTCGCCTGTAGTTGCTTAACAACACCGTCAAACGCACTCTTGGTCATCCGGTGGCCATGAGCATCTACATAGGTCGTGCTTGCGATACCGCCTTGTATCCACATGGTCTCATATTATGACCACGGCCAGGGCCGGTCAAACGGTTTAACACAGAGGGGTCTTCGTCAGTCAATGTCGAGCGCTTTATCTGCCTGGCTAGCAAACCGCACGGTAATATGGTGTATGCGTTGACTGAAGCTCTGAAAGTGCCGAATCATGATGTAGGTGCCAGCCTCGCGGTCAACTATTGGCTCGTCATGATATGTGACGACAGTTGGACTTTCCGGGTCGCGTTCGTGGTAGATGATGCGAAAGCGTGGCTCGGCGTCCGCTGTACTGAAACGGCCGAGGACAACTTTGTGCATCTTCGTTGGTTCGATCTTAAAGGTTTGTATGTCGAGTTGGTTAGCAAGCGTGGAAGGCATAAGTAGTCTCCTGTTAGGGTTTGTACATATGCGGCTAGGTGACGTCAAAATCGCAAAATAATTTCTTCAAGCCCCATCTTGAAACCTAACCACAGACTGACCGCACCCCGTTTTAGAAAAAAGCGGGGGGGGGGACTCCTTAGCTTGTCTTTTTGGCTGCGGTGGTTGTGCTCCGTCTCTGGTGTAACCGGACGGGCAGCAGGAAACCCCGGGCCTTCCCTTATGTAAGTATGGCACGAAATCATTAAAAGAGCATGAACTACGGGACAGCTTACGGAAACGGCAAGGAAGGTGTGTTATTATGGCTGATTATGTAAGAGTGAGTTTTAGACATGGCCGGTTGGGAAAGTTTTGAAGTTAAGCCCTATCCTCAGCGCGAGAACCCGTTTCGTGCCACCGTATTAGGTGGCGAGCCGTGGGATTCCGGCGTGATTCGCATTGAGCCGCCAGTAATGCTGAGCCAAGAGTTCCTAGACAGCCCATCAGAGTATAGCGACGCTCACAAATTGACGTTCTGGGCCATGTCAGAGGCTGAAGGGACCAGTGGCACACTTATTCGATTTGAAGGCGGCAACGTAGACTGCGATGCCGCCGACAATCGCGGCATGTTGGAAGAAACCATGAGAGATCTTCTTGATAAACTAGGCGGCCTGGCGAGTAATCGCTACATAGATGGTGTCTAGCTCTACTGTGAACAGTACGGCAGCTTTGCCCATAGTTCGTCGGCGTTCTTCGTGTATATTGCTCTGGCGTACTCGTTTTGGCCAGGTATGCCCACGATCTTAAACCAGTGGTTGCTGCTTCGGTCTGGTTCGCCTTTGGCTGTATTCGTGTGAGCCATCCTTCCTTCTTTTTTGCAAGTGGCTCGCTTGGTCTCGCCATTCGTATAGATCGCGTTTTGGCGCTTGTCAGCGTCTGATTCGGAGGTCCCGGGGTAGACCAAAATCGTGTTAAAGCCAGCTCCGAGACTGTCGAAAATCAGGTCTTGATCGGTTCCGCCGCTCTGGGTATTGGCTCCGCCGCCTTCTGGCCGGGTAAGGAAATAGATCAATGTGGCGATGGCTGCCGCCAGAATCAAAGCAAATACTGCAACCGGGAGCCACCTTGGAAATGAAATGCTGATCTGCTTAGTAGTCCGTGTCTCCGGAATGGCCGGCTGTTCGTCTTCCTCTGTTAGATCGGTGGTCGATTCAGCAAGCCGAGATTGGTGGCTATCATTACCGTTCTCTGGCTCGGGACTTCCAACGGGTGGCGCTTCATAAAGCGGAATGTCGTGAGTAGCGATGATGATGTCAGCGAGCTGGGATACGACAGCTCTCTTAAAGCCTCGACCTCTTGAATCTTTCAAACCTACCTTGTCTTGTCGAGCCTCAAGGTTCACGTCATTTCGTTCAATAGATAAGTTGAACGTCGCGTCATACGCGCGGTTGAAGTCCGGAACTTTGCTGGGACGAAGCCATTCATCGGGCGCTTCTTCATTTCGCTCAACTTGGTCTCTAAGCGTCAGTAATTCGCTTCGTACACGGCCCCGGAGCAACGATTCGGTCGCAACTTCTGGTAAGTGCCAAAGATTGTAGAGGTTTGGCGCGGATTCCTCGAAGAACTTTCGGAGGCCCTTCTTCTTCCAGACGCCTTCACGCTGCGCTAGCCGGTGCAGCTCCTGCTGAACCTGTTGCTTGTACTGGTCCTCGGGCGTAACTGGCTCGGACACGCAAGATCCTCTTCACTGAACGCGCAGGTCGGGGAGGTTCCAGGGTATCTAACCTACGGCACCGTAGGTTGGGTAGCGTGCGGCGGAAGCTGTTACCAAATGGTGACGGTCAGCAACTACAGCGTGCAAAAGTCCCACAGGCGGTTACTCCTATTGGCCGACCTTCCGGTTCACCCAATAGCGTGAACGCCTTAGGTTGGCTACGTGCCAAAAAGGGTGCTCATTGATCGCTAACCGGTCTGCATACCGGTTCAGAAAGCGGTATGAGAGTGGCCCTGACCAGGGCATACGAGTAGTACCGGTGATCAAACCGGTTTGGTTTGCGGTCGTAACACTGTTTCGGCTGGACTGACCTGGCCGGCCCCTCCTAGCGTTGATCACACCCGGCGGAGAGATCGCCGAGACTCAGAGATCATCTGGTGTTTCTCAACTCCACAGTGAGCTAGCGCTATGCCTATGTCCGACATTTTATGCGCCGTGCTTGTGACTGCGGCGCTTCTTTATGTATGCACACAGAAAGGCAAGAAGATGAACGAAATGCAGCCGTGGCAGTCCAACCCGCTCACAAATCTGGACTGGCGCGGGCGCTCGATTGTGCGGCGTGCCAACCACGCCGTGCTTGCGGAACAGGCCAAGGCCGTCGAGAGCGCGAACGTGATTCAGAACACCACTGCTTTGGCGGATGGCCTGATGACGTCGCTTGATCGACTGCGGCGGCACGAAGCACGAGCTGCCGCCGATGACCCGATGGTCGCCGACGAGTACGCCCGTATCCGGCGGCTGGTCGCTGACCTCGGCCTGAACGAGATTCAGCGCTACGGCCAGCGGCCCTGGCTGTGAGTGCGCTGCTGGCGGCCGGGGCGCTGTTCCTCGCCCTGGCCGTCCTCGGCGGCTGCTACGCCCATGACAAGGGGTGGTTCCGGCGCAATCCGCTTGACCCCGGCGTGCTGGCCCAGATGGAAGCGATGCGGGTACAGGCTCGTATCGCCGACGTGGCGAACGCCGCCGAGGACCACATGGACCAGTTCATCCGGGAGCGTCGCCAGGGCGGCCCCGCGTGGCCGACTCGAGAACCTGACGACAAGGACACCAGATGGTGAGCACTGCGTTGACGGTGGCTCTGACCTGCGGGGCTTTCCTGGCCGGCCGGGGCTACCAGTGGTACCGAGACGCCCGTCAAGCGATGGGCTACAGGAAGAATGGAAGGAGTAAGAAGTAGTGGAAGACAGCAACATGGAGGCGTTCGCCCGACAGACGGAGATCAAGCTTCGTCGCCTGGTGAAGTTGGCCGATGAGATCAGCAAGCGGCTGGAACAGGTGGAGGAGTCCAGCGCCTTGACTGTCTTCGTTCAGGACGGCTTGGTGCAGGACGTCACCAAACTGCTCGACCGGGTGGAACGCCACCAGGCTCGGGAGCGTGACCGCTTCATGAAGTCGGACGTCTTCGAGGGGCCGGAAGATCACGAGGATTACAAGCCGTCGTGATGATGCGGCCCCCGCCCAGTGGAAAGGCCACGCTGATCAAGGTATGTGCCTTGATCGTGTTCGTGGCCTTCTTTGGACATGCCCTTGCGGATATTGCCATGATGCTCTCGGCCTGGATTATCGGGTTCGCGGTGGCGGGCGCAATCGGCATGATGCTGTTCCGGCGGTTCTGGCGGTAGTTGTAATTTCTACGGCTTGCACCCGCCGTCACACTCAGGCATAAGAACAAGTAAGGGTGCAACGAATGGGCGGCCGCGTGCGACTTGACGTGTCCACGAACCCCGCCCCGTTTCTTGCCTGAGTATCAACAGAGATAACCCGTGGCCGGCCTGGTCACGGTGAGGAGTTTGTTATGCCCAAGAAGAAGCGAAAGCTGGTGATAATCGCCAAGCCACGTCCGTTCGATGAGGAAGCATGGAAGCGGTTTTTGATGGCCTACGCCTACTACCTCCATGACGAGAAGACTAAGGCGGAATCCCCGCCGCGTGACCTTGACGATGACACCGAACCAGGAGATGAGCGGTGCTGATGTTACTAGCGCTCCTGGTTGCCGCCCTTGGTTTGGGCGGCTTTGTCATATGTGCCCGTCTCGCCGAAGCGGAGGCGTGGCGTAAGTCGCTGGTCTGCTACCGGCTCAGCTTGCCGTCTGACCTGACAACTAAGGACGTTGCGGCGTGGCTGGCGCAGGTCGGCGCACAGACCATCCCGCCGCGCTTTTCGCTGCTGCCGACGTGGCCCGTTGGCCTTGAGGTGGAAGCGACGCATAACGGCATCACGCACACCGTCCTTGTGCCGGAGAACCGCGAACCGGCCTTGCTGGCTTCCCTGCGGTCGTCGCTGCCGGGTGTGCGGATTGAGAAGGTGGACGATGCCGAGCCGCCAGCGTTCACCGCTGGCGTCGAGCTGCGGCTGACGAACAACCACATACCCCTTGGCGATAGCCGGGCGGCTACTGCCGCTAACGGTGTCTTGGCCGCTATGCAGCCGATGCCGCACGGGGCGCACGTCCGGATGCAATGGGTGTTTGCGGGCGTGCGTAGCTCGGCGGTCGCCAGTAGCGGGTCAGACCCGTACCGCTGGTTGGCCACGAGTGAACCGGCCGACCGTGACGCAATCCGCGACCTCCGCCAAAAGCAACGTGCGCCGATGCTCGCGGCGGTTGGCCGTGTCGTCGCCAGTGGCGATAAGGACCACGCCTACGCCAGCGTGCACCGCGTGGTTGCCGCACTGCGAGTGCTAGAGACGCCGGGCGCTCACCTGCTGTGGCGCATCGTGCCGAATTGGCTCGTGCAACGGCGCGTTATCCGCCGCACGTTGCCGCTGCTCGCGTACCCAACGATGTTTAACACCCTGGAGGCGGCCGGCCTGGTGGCCTTTCCGCTCGAAGGTGCGGTATTGCCGGGGATTAGCCACAGTGGAAGCCGACAGTTGCCGCCGAGTGTCAATATGCCACGAAGCGGTACGGTTCTGGGTATGAGTGCCTATCCGGGCACAGCTAAGCCGTTGGTCGTTAAGGCGCTTGACCGGCGGATGCACACCTATGTGCTCGGGCCGAACGGCACGGGTAAATCTACGCTGCTTGCGAACATGGCTTTGCAGGACATTAACGACGGCCGGGGTTGTGTGGTGCTCGACCCGAAAGCCGATCTAGTGACAGAGGTGCTTGCCCGCTTCCCGGAAAACCGGCGTGACGACTTGATTATTTTGGATGCCAGCGACCTTGCAAATCCGGTCGGCTTTAACCCGCTGGCTGTCGGTGGCGGTGAACACCGCCGGGAGCTGGCGGCCGAAACCATCACGCATGTACTCAAGGATATCTACCGCGAGTTCTGGGGGCCGCGAACTGACGATCTTTTACGCGCTGCGCTGCTCAGCCTCGTTTCGGTCCCTGCCCCGAACGGTGAGCCGTTCACGCTGACCGAAGTACCCGAGCTACTGACGAACGGCAGTCTGCGGCGCTACGTCGCCAACCACCCGAAGCAACACGACCGCTGGCGGCAGTACTGGCAGGAGTACGACCAGCGCTCACCCGCTGAACAACTAAATATGATCGGCCCGGTATTGAACAAATTGCGGAGCTTTACGCATCGCACTAGTTTGCGCCTCATCCTCGGCCAAGGGCGCGGCCTCGACCTGATGGACATTTTCACCAAGCGTAAAGTGTTGCTCGTACCGCTGTCTGAGGGACAAATTGGTCCCGAAGCGGCTGCCCTGATCGGCTCGCTGATTACCGGGGCATTGTGGCAAGCCACGCTCAGCCGGGCCGGTATTCCGGCCGAACAACGTCACATGGTTGGCGCATATTTGGATGAGTTCCAAAACATCGTCCGTATTGCCGACGACGTGCCGGATATGCTCGCCCAAGCGCGGGGACTGGGCCTATCGCTGACGCTGGCGCACCAGTACGTGAAGCAATTACCTGAAGCGGTACGGGCGGCGGTGCTCGGTACGGCACGCACGCAGGTATTCTTTCAGCTAGACTACGAAGACGCGCAGCTCGTCGCTAAGCGCGTTGCGCCCGCGTTGACCGCCGATGACCTAATGCACCTTGCGAAGTACGAAATTGCCGCCCGACTGTGTATCGACGGCCAAACGCGCTCGCCGACGACAGGCACAACGCTGGAGTTGCCAGCGGCGACAGTAGACCCTCAGCGCCTCCGTGAGCGCAATGCCAGCCGCTATGGCACACCTCGGGCAAGCGTCGAGGCCAACATCCTTGCTCGGGCACGTCCATATACCGAAAAACGGCCGATACGCTTTGGTGAAATCCCGGAAGATAGGGCCGAACAATGACCCGGCCGGCTGTTGACTTCGGCGTTGAGTTCGTCCGCTTGGTCGCATGGGTTCTGACCAGGGGAGATGCCGATTTAGGAACAACGAAAGATAGGCCCCTGCTAAGGGGTATCTCATGACGGCGGCCCCGACGCCCAAGCGGGTGCGAGCTGGCTTCGTAGACCAGCTTCAAAACAAGCTCTCAGACCGCGATTGGCAGATTTTGGGCGAGGTCAACCGGCTGCATCTGACTACCGGTTCACAGCTCGACCGGCTCTTTTTCTCGCATCTTTCCGGCCGTTCTCGTATTAGCTCCCGCTCTCGCGCTCTTTCTCGGCTGGTATCGTGGCGTGTTTTGGAGCAATTACCGCGTCGGATTGGTGGCGATAAACGGGGTTCTAGCGTGGCGATATACGCGGTCGGCATTGCTGGAAAACGGCTGCTAGAGGCTCGACACAACGACGATTCTAGCACAAAAAAGCCGCGTCGAACGCCGGTGCCGGGCGAGCGGTTTACGGCTCACGTGCTTGATATTTCGGAGGTCTATGTGCAGCTTATTGAAGCCGCGCGGGCCGGTCGGCTACAGGTGGCGGAGTTCGTCACTGAACCGGCGGCCTGGTGGCCGAATGGACGCGGTGGACTGCTCAAGCCGGACGCTTTTACCGTCCTTGCTGGCAGTGCCGGTAAACGGGCGTTCTGGCTCGAAATAGACCGTGCCACTGAAAGCGTGCCGACGCTCGGGCGCAAGCTGCGTGTGTATCTCGATTTTGTCCGACATGGAACCGCTGGGCCATATGGTGCAATACCCCGCGTGCTTATCACTGTGCCCCACCAGCGGCGCCTCCTGAACACAATCCGGCTGCTGGATTCCTTGGCCGAACCGGCTAGTGAACTGTTTGCGGTTGTGCTTTATGAAGACGCTTTAGAGTGGCTTGCAAAAGAGGTGGAACGATGACCTAGTAACAACGTTGCATTTTCTACGGTGTCCGTGGACACCGCTTGATGCTATACTCGTGCTTGAAAGGAGGTGAGAAGTGACAAAAGAAAGTATCGGAGCATTGGCGGCGTACCTTAAGGCAAAACGCCAAGGTGCCGACCTGAGCGTGAGAGAGCTTGCAAGACTTGCCCGCGTTGACCACGGCTACATCGTCCGATTGGAAAGCGGCGAAAAGAGCCGTCCGTCGATTGAAATACTGCTGCGGATTGCGGGAGTTTTGGAGGCTGACCCCACCGAGGTACTCGCGCTTGTCGGCGTAAAGCCGAGTGAGGTATTGCCGTCGATGACCGTAGTACTGCGCAGCAAATATAACTTGAGCGAGGCTGAGGCGCAGGAGGCTGCTCGGCTCATAGAAGAACGATATGGACGTAAGGAGGTGAAAGACAGTGAACCAACCACATGACATAGAAGTACCGACTGATCTGCTGCTGCAACTGCGGAAGCTGTTGCCAAAGCGATCACTCACCAATGCGCAAGCGATGACCGTTGCGGAGGTGCAAGCTCGACGGCTGCGCAAGCTGCTTGGTATCACCCGACCTGACGCTGATCTGACGTGGATGTTGCGGACGCCAAATGTGGTCGTTAAGGGTCTAGCGGCGCATGAGATTCGGGACATAGCCAAAGGTGATGCCAGCGGCTTGACCACGCGACTTAAGAACGGTGACTACTTCATCGCCATCAACCGGAATCGCAACCACTGGCACCGCCGGTTTACCCTCGCCCACGAAATCAAACACTGGTTAGATTTCCCGTACGCCGACACCGTGTATGGCAAGCTTGGTTACGGCAACACTGAGATGCGGGACCGGCAGATTGAGCGTATCTGTGACCACTTCGCGGCGCATTTCCTGATGCCAGCAAATCTCTTGAAAAACGCATGGGGTAACGGCTTCCAGGATGTTACTGCTCTGGCCGGGATGTTCAATGTGTCCGAAGAAGCGATGCAAATACGCCTGACAAACGAAGGGTTTATCGGCAACGACATGCCGACGATCAGCCTGTTTCGACGAGTGGGACTGGTGGCGGAATTACCGCAGGAGTGTTGCAATGTTGCCTAGCGCTGATCTGTTAGAAGTGAACACAAAAAGTACTCGGCCCTACGCGGTCATGTTCTTACGTGCTCGGTATCTGGGGCACGCCGACGGCCCGGCGCTTGAACAAGCCATGATTGAGCGGCAACGTCAGGAGTGCCAGGCCATTGCTGATGAACTCGGCGTGCAGGTCATTCGTGAGTATGTAGAGCACGGCGGCACGGGCGCAATTGCCAAGCGTCCGGAGCTTCGGCTGATGCTGGAAGAACTACGGTCGATCAAAGATGTGGCTTACGTGATTACCGTTGACCCTGAACGGTTGGCCCGTCGTGGAGCCGACCGGGACGCGATCAACTTTGAACTAGAAGCAAGTGGCGCAAAACTCGCCACGAAGGGAGGGATTTATGGAGAAGTACGGCCCTAATCGGCGCATCTTGAAGGCGGCACAGTTGCCGCCTGAGCTGGACCACCTAGACCCTGACGAACTGTCGTGGGCGGTTGCCTATTACCGCGTTTCGACGTCGGAGCAAGCGAACACTAGCTATGACGATGATGGGTTCTCGATTCAAGCACAGCGGGAAGCGGCGCACCGGAAAGCCGACGATCTGAGCAGTAAGATCGTCGAAGAGTTTGTAGACCGGGGCAAGAGTGCACGAACGGCTAACCGCCCTGAGTTGAAAAAGCTGCTGGCCTACTTGAGCGAGCATCGCGAGGTCCGCTACGTCATCGTGCATAAGCTCGACCGCTTGGCACGGAACCGTGAAGATGACGTGCAGATCAACATGGTACTTGCCAAGCTCGGCGTAAAGCTCGTGTCGTGCACTGAGAATATCGACGAAACGCCCGGCGGTAAGCTGGTGCACGGCATTATGGCCAGTATTGCCGAGTTCTACTCCGGTAACTTGAGTGAAGAAGCCCGTAAGGGTCTGCGCAAGAAAGTGGAGATCGGCGGCACTCCTGGCAAAGCCCCGCTTGGCTATCTGAATATCCGCGACAAGCGCAAGGGTAAAGATATCGGCCTGGTTGTGGTTGACGACGTGATGGGGCCGATTATTCGCCAGGCGTTCGAGTTGTACGCCACCGGTGAGTACACGCTGGGCAGTCTGACTGATGAGTGCAACGCTATGGGCTTGCGGTTGCCGGAGACAAAGAGCTTGCCCGAACGGCCGATTCAAACCCAACACATGCACCGCATCTTGCACAATCCGTACTATATCGGTGTCGTGGTTTACGGCGGTGTGATGTACGAAGGCGGTCACGAAGCGCTGATTGACGAGCATACCTTTGACGTCGTGCAAGCGCTGCTGACCGCTCGCAATCTGAACAAGGACAAGCGGCGGAAAGCGCCTCATGCTCTTAAGGGTGCGCTCCATTGTGCCCAGTGTGGCCGGCGTCTGGGTATTTCGGCACCGAAGAACCGCTACGGTGTCACCTATCCGTACTTTTATTGCTTGGGTCGCCAAAAAGACACCACTTCGTGCGATCAGCCCTATGTCGCGGTTGCCGATGTGGAAGCGCAGGTTGGCGAGTACCTGAACCGGCATGTGCGAGTGATGAAGGCGCGACTTGAGGAGATCAAACGGGCAATCCTTGCCAACTTCCAGGGGCGCTACGCCGACAACGAAGCGAAAATTGCCGAGTGTCAGGCGCGTATCCAGAGCTTGCGCCAGCGGGCACAGAAGAACAAGGAAGCCTACTTTGCTGAGGCGCTGAGCCTTGACGACTTCAAGGCCGAGCAAGACCAGACGAAGGACGCGATCAAGGCGGCGGAACTGTCCATCGCCCGACTGACTGTTGACCTGGACGCAGTGACGGCGCGGCTTGAGGAAGCGTGCAGCTTGCTGGTGGACCCGCAGCGCGTGTTCGAGGAAGCTCCACAGGCGCTCCGGCTGATGTTCATCAACATCTTGTTCGAGAAGCTGTGGATCTTCGGCAGCGGTGTCGTTGGCTGTGAGTTGCGGCCTGAGTACCAAGAGCTACTGACCGCCGAAGCTCGTCTTGATCTTAAGGACGAAGCCGCTGAGATCGTCTACGGCGAGCCGACCGACGTTCCGGCTCAGCCGACGTACTACCGCCAGCGAACCCCGCTCAGCGACGGCGACAGCGCCGAAGATGACCAAAGCCTGTTCGCCCGGCTCTGGGGCGTGGAGCGTCCAACGGGCGAGCTGCCCGTGGATAGCAAGAACCCCGCCCCACCAGCGGTGGGACGGGGTTCAAACTTCAATCATCTGGTCGGGGTGACAGGACTTGAACCTGCGACCTCACGGCCCCCAGCCGTACGCGCTACCAACTGCGCCACACCCCGACATAAAAGCCGGGCCACCGATTAATGCTACCTGGAAAACCCAGGTGGATGTCCTCACGCAACAACCACAGCCGCTGCAAATATTAGACTTCCATTGCAAAAAGTATCAGATAAACATACCTCAGCAACCCGACATGGAATATTATACCCTCTTACCCCAAGAGGTTAAACAAGAAAGTCTAAAATTGCATAGGTAATATTAGAAAGGAATGGTCCGATGAATGGCGACAAAACAAGCAGTATGCCTAATATGAGGAAAAAACCCACACTCTCAATCTGTTCCATAATTTTTTGAAGAGGTTCCGGCGCAAAAGCATACAGTAGTCTTGAGCCATCAAGGGGAGGTATGGGTATCATATTGAATACAAAGAGGCTGACGTTTAGCAGCATAAACAGTCCGGTAACATGAGCAGCCATTCCGTCCCCAACCAAACCTAATCTTACTGCGATAGCAGCTAGTACCGCTAATCCCAAATTAGTAAAAGGACCTGCCAGGGCGACCAATGCCGCACCATATTCACCATACTTGACTTGACGGGGGTCAAAAGGAACTGGTTTTGCGGCAAGTATAGGCGGAAGACCCACCAGTATCAAGATAGAAGGCAATAATATAGTTGTATATAAGTCAACGTGCTTAATTGGGTTGAGGGTAAGTCTTCCCTCGTCTGCTGCGGTATTGTCACCCAGTTTATGGGCCGCATAGGCATGCATCGCTTCATGAAAAGCTAAAGAAAAAAGAAGAAATACGATAACAATTATCTTGTCGCTTAGTGCTAGTTGTGAAAGCATGTACATAAGTATACATGACTTCGGTCGCAATATTGACTTAAAGAGTAAAAACAGATAAAATACATCATTGAATATAAGGAATCAATCAATGCGCAAGTGTGACATCACAGGTAAGGGCCCACAGTACGGCAACAACGTCAGCTTCTCTCAGCGCCACACCAAAAAGGTATGGCTGCCGAACCTACAGAAGAAGACTATTATTGTCGATGGCAAAAAAGTTAAGCTGAAGGTTAGCACTCAAGCTATCCGCACCCTTAAGAAAAAGGGAATGCTTACCTCCGCAGCCGCAAATTAGGCTACACCTTACGTAAAAACCTCCGTACAATCCATACGGAGGTTTTTTATTTCCAGAAATATGTCTTACGACTTCTCTATGACGACAAGCTGCATGGTATCAGCCAGATCCGCTTGCTTAAGTTTCAGCTTGGCGGTAGTTTCTTTTGGTTCCATTGCTAGTGCCTTAAGGACTTCTTCGAGGTTTTGCTGTGGCACAGGATATGCCAATCCTTTAGTGTCGTAATGAGTTGGAATAACTAACTTCGGCTCAATCTTTTTGATAATCTTAAGGGCACCGATGGCGTCTAGAGTGTAGCCGTTACCGCCGGTCGGCACCAACATTACATCCACCATACCAATTGACTCCAGCTGACTATCGCTGAGCTCTGGGTAGATATGACCCGTGACCAGGATGCGCAATTCGTCAATAACAAGTTTGTACATGGTTGTGTTCTTTTGGTTGTCTTCATCCATATGCGCTCTGGCAGCAATACCATGCACCGAGACTCCAGACACTTCATATTCGCCAGGGCTGTCAATCATGATCTTTGCATCTTGTGGAGGCAGTGCATGAGCCCCAGTAAATAGAGCTATATCACCTGCTTTAGTAATCGATTTTGCGCCAAGGTCTTCCAGGTTGTCATCAATAACTATTCGAGCCTGTTTTGAGGCAAGTGTAATACAGTTTGCGCCATATAATTGTATATCCATATTTTCTCCTTACGTGGGTCTACAGTGTTCCGCTTTTATCAATTAGTACCTGTTTTTTTGAATCGAGTACCGTACTAATAAAGCGATCTTTAATTTGACGACGATATTCAAATTCAGGTACTGCCATAATGACATAGCGGAGTTCTTTATTTTCTTGAGTTTCAAGTTCTGAGATAAATTTTTGTAATGCGTTCTGATTTACGTCCCCCACCACAAGAATGTCGATGCCGCTACTCTCGTCTCGAGTAAACTGTCCGGTAAAAATAACGAGCTCCAGGTTGCCCAGAGCCTTGAGCTTATCCTCATCGGAGCCGCCTGGTGCTTTCTTTGTCTTTACTGCGGTGGTTCCAGAGCCAGCTTTACCAAACACCGTCAGCAAAGGGTCGTAAAATTCATACTTCTGGTTTACTTCGTAATACAATCGGTTATTTGTATTGTCTGAAACGATTATACCCACATTGAGGAGATTGGCTAACTCTCTCCGTACGGAGTTAATTTGCTCATCAATCTTACGGGTAATCTCCCGCACATAAAAAGAACGATTTGGATTGCTGTAGAATAACTGCAGCAGTTTTACCCTCGTCTTTGATCCAAACAATTGCTCAATCATGTGCCTATTGTAGCAAACTTCGTCTCTAAGCTATAGAAGATTTGTTCAGTAATGTAGTTATTAAGTCTACGGATTCTTCCTTTTTACAGATCCAGTGGATATCCTTGTTGCGCTTGAACCATGTTCGTTGCCTTTTGGCGAGTTGCATATCATTCTGAACAAATAATGCTTTCGCTTCGTCGAGGGTGCTGGATCCTTCGATATACCCTTTAAGTGCTTTATAACCTGGGGCTTGCAACCCTGGTGCATCCCAGCCGTATTGCGTAACGGCCTTAACAAGTTCGTCGACAAGTCCTGCATCCACCATCTTGTCGATACGTTTACTAACTTTGTCGCGAAGCAGCTCCCTATCAATAGTAAGTCCGAGTATTAATGTATTCGGTGGAAGCTCACGACGCATAGCCTGGGCTCCACCTGTTTCAATAGCCCTTATTAAGTGGCGCGGATTACGACTATTCTGCGGCATAGCGATATCTAACTCCATCACTTTTTCCTGCAGTTCATTGACATCTAGTTGCGCCAGGTGAGATCTGAGCTGATAGTCAGGTGGTGTATTAAATTGGAAGTCGTATAACAAGGCGTCCACGTATAATCCTGTCCCGCCTACGATGAAAGGCACTTTCCCTCTCGATCGAATGTCGCTTATGGCCTTTGTCGCCAAGTCCTTGAATTGCAGCGCTGAAAAGGTTTCATTGGGGTCGATGACATCAAGCAAGTGATGAGGTATGCGTTGTCGCTCTGCGAGTGTCGGCTTGGCAGTGCCAATATCTAGCCCCCGGTATACTGTTCGGGAGTCGGCAGCTATAATTTCTCCGTTATATTGCTGAGCCAGTTCGATAGCCAAAGCAGTCTTTCCAGAGGCAGTTTCTCCGACAATCGCTATTAAAGGAGCTTGGTCTGGTTGGGATCCCATAACAGTTGGCCAATATTAACCTTGTAGTCTTCCGATACTTCTACACCTTCGGCCTCAAGCAACGCTTTATGTACCGCACGCCCACCATTAGGCCATCCTGCTGCGAGTCCACCTTGTTTGTTAACTACCCGCTGCCATGGGAGGTCCGTAGGACCGGTATGAGCTATCTGCCCCACCTCCCACGCAGCCCATGCGGCCCCTGCAAGCGCTGCAAGCTGTCCGTAAGTCATAACCCTACCCTCAGGAATTTTTGCGACAAGCTCGTAGACCTTCTGCGCAAAATCCGCATCTACTCTAGACATTGAAATACCTCTCTACCTCTGTCCAGCTAGTAACTCTCACGACGTTTTCAGGAAGTGATGTTTCAGTTTGGTTCCAATTATAAGCACCGAATAGCAACGATGTTATACCCGCACTTGCGGCGCCAATGCAATGCTTCAGCTGATCGTCGATTAAGTAGTCTGCTCCGAGCTCGCGGCAGATCTCCGCCTTAGTCTGGCTGACTTGATGTGATACTGGATGATCGCTATCCCATATTCCTGCATATCTGACTTCACTGAATACCCCCGGAAAATGAAGGTCAAGCCAGTCATCGGTAAAATCCTTTAGATCCTTACGCCGGGCGGTAATGATAATAAGCCGATACTGCTTGGATAATTTTTTAAGCACAGCAAGCGCATTATCTACCCTGCGATATTCTTTGACCACTCCGGACGCATGGAACTCATCGCTTCTGCGCATCGCCTCATCCATAGATACTTTCCATACTTCAGCCCACTCTTCCTGGTAGTCTTCGGGGCGTAGCTTAAGACCCCAGCGCTCATTGCTAAATGTCGCAAAACCTTCTGCGCTGGCAGCAAGTACATCGTCTATATCAACAGCAATGGTTTTTTGTACAGCCATTTATAGAGATGTCCTGCTGACCCTACCCTTTGCTTCGTGGGCAACAGTCTTTAAGAATTCATCGATTGTCCGAGCTTCGTGAGTAGGGCTTACTTCGATATCCTTGCGGACACGCGGCGTAAGCATGCCTGTCTCAATTTCTTTTTCGCCTACCACGATAGAATAGGGGACTTTCATAACCTCTGCATTGCGTATTTTTTTACCGACAGACTCGTTATCGTTATCTACCGTCAATCGTAAACCAAGCTCTTTTGCTTTTTGAGCGATAGTATCTGCGAAGGTAACGGTTTGCTCTTCTTGGTTTACAGTAATGACACGCACCTGTTCAGGCGCAAGCCAAATAGGAAATTTACCAGCAAAATGTTCTATGAGCAACATTATGAAGCGCTCAAATGAACCGAGGATAGCACGGTGGATCATTACCGGAGGAACCTCTTGGCCTGCCTCGTTGGTATAGGTTAAACCGAAACGTTTTGGCATAGCAAAATCGAGCTGCACAGTCGCAAGCTGCGTTTCTCGTCCAAGAGCATCCTTAAACATGAAGTCGAGCTTCGGACCATAGATTGCGGCTTCACCCTCCATACGTTTAGCATCAAGCTTAAAGTCATCCGCGACCTGGGCAAGCATAGCTTCTGCTTTGTCCCAATCCTCCGTATCACCGATATAGGCTTCGGGCTTTTGAGGGTCACGAACCGATAATGAAACCCAATGATTACCCCACAACCCTAAGCTTTCATAAAATTGTCTTATGACATCCACCAGAAGCGTAGCTTCTTGTTTGATCTGATCAACCGTACAGAATGTATGGCCGTCATCCACGGTGAATCCTCGGGTTCGTTGCAAGCCTCCGATCGCACCTGGTTTTTCATCACGATACTGCATCGTTTGCTCGATGTATCGTAGCGGTAACTCCTTGTAGCTTCGCGGCCGGGCAGCATAAATCTGGGTATGATGCGGACAGTTTACAGGTTTTAGAATGAATTCCTGGTCATAGTGACTTTTGACTCGAAAGAGCTCCTGACTAAACTTGTCAGCATGGCCAGATGTCTTATAAAGATCAATCTTGGCTAGATGAGGTATAGATACAAGCAGCATGTCATGTTCCCTGCTAATTTGTCTCAGGGCATTTTTAAGTTCCTCAATAAGAACTGTCCCGCGAGGTGTATACAGTGGCAGCCCAGCTCCAACCATATCAGAGAAAGTAAAGAGGTCCAGCTCTTGGCCTAACTTACGGTGGTCACGTTTTTTTGCTTCCTCTAAAAATGTGAGGTGTTGCCGAAGTTCTTTCTCAGTAGCAAAGCCCGCTCCAATGATTCGCTGCATCTGAGGGTTACCTTCTTTGCCACGCCAGTACACTCCTGAAATACGCATGAGCTTAAAAGCGCCTGCCTGGCCAGTGGAAGCAATATGTGGCCCGCGGCAAAGGTCGGTGAAACCGCCATTCTTATAGAAAGATACTTCGTCTACTTGTGAATCACCTTCGGTGATAGTACCAAGCTCCTCAGCGTTTAGATCTTTGGCCACCGTCGTGCCGGCACGCTTCAGGTCATTAAGGAGTTCTTCTTTATATGGCTGTCCGTTTTCTTTCGCCCAAGCGATAGCCTTATCGATGGGCATGGCAAATCGCTCAAAAGGTTGGTCTTCGGCGATTATCTTTTTCATTTCAGATTCAATTGCTGAAAAGTCATCTTTAGAAAGCTGCTGAGAGCCAAGATCGATATCGTAATAGAAGCCATTTTCAATTACTGGTCCAACGCCCAGTTTTACGCCAGGATACAGACGCATAATCGCTGTAGCCATAATGTGGGCAAGGCTATGACGCATTGCATGGATATCAATTGGTTGGTTGTCGGCCATGTCGGCTCCTTTCTTATATAAACAAAAAGACGCGATTACCTGATTAAATACTCTCGCATTGTATTCAATCTAGTATTCGCGTCTCGGACCCAAACAAACGTTTTGGTTTGGGCGGTTCCACCGGACTTCCCTTGCTTTCCGCTGAAAGCTCAGGCACTCATTGCTTCACGTTTACGTACGTTTGGCTGCCCACGGAGCTCGGCAGTTGGTGAAGCTGCTTCGCGGCTCGATGCTTGATTTTTGAACCTCCCAGTTCATAAACCATTATAACACATCCCTGAACCTCATCTCACAATAGCTACTATAGCAATGATAGTACGATACGGCTAGTACTAATGTGTTGTCATTTTTGTAATAGCGCTGGGGAAAACTTTCGTTACTTCCCGCACGTCTAAAAAGAAAATTATATCATTTATGACATACGCATTTTTGTGCCTATATCAAAAAGGGTATAAAAGAAAAAACCAGGTTTCCCTGGTTACCGTTACATGTGTGGTGGGCCCTAGAGGACTCGAACCTCTGACCTCATCCACGTCAAGGATGCGCTCTAGCCAACTGAGCTAAGAGCCCTTACGCACACCTGCCTTCGGATGTCTTTAATATAGTGCATTATTGTCGAATAATCAAGGCCTTCTTCCCTGTTAATGCATACATTAACAGATGGAGGGAGGTTGACATGATAGCTGCACTTTGCTAATATAGCCCAGTTAAGAGATTTTTTGGTGAGTATCAAAAAGATTAGCACACTTGACGAGTTCAAGTTGTTTTATGAAGAGTTAAATTTCTCTTCTAAACCAAATCGCATACGTCGTTTACGTATTTCTACATCTGTTAAATAGAAGTAGCCACGTAAACAAGCGGCCTACAACAATTCGGTTGTAGGCCTTTTTTCGTGTTTCCACACATTAGAGTTAAGTTATCCACTAGCATTTTTAATTCCCGTATGACAATATATTGACATGGTATGTATCTATTGCAGCTCCCCTACTACTGTCTCAAATTCACGCTTGCAGAAGCAGTCTAACCAAGTATGGAGACGCCGCAGCTGCGCTGTATGCGGTAATACTTTTACGACACACGAAAAAGTAGACCTGGAAGGCTCTATATCCGTCCGGTTTTCTACAAAAGACATACAGCCCTTTAGCCGGGACGTCTTGTTTATAAGCGTATACGAAAGCTGCAAGCACCGTGAGGATGCCATAAGGGACGCTGACGGCCTTACGCAAACGATTATCAGCCAGCTACGTCCCGCCATACAAGATGGTGCCTTATCGCGTCGTGAAGTGGCAGAAGTGACATTAGAAACACTGAGGCGCTTTGATAGCGCAGCGGCAACGATATACGCGGCCTACCACCCTATACCGTAATTTATCAGGCGGGAGCCTGGACCTAGCTACTTCTTAACTTCACCTTTGGCGTTCACTACCGCCTTCTCGGTCACATCAAACTTGTCCATATATTTGCCGAGCATCAGACGGGTCTGCGAATAAAACGCAGCGAATGAGTTGTAAACAATGGTCGTTAACGGTAAGTACACCCACTGTAAGATCATGAAGAGCGTACGGTGACGTTTATATCGCTCAGGCTTAGGGGGTAACGTTTTCAAGCAAATGAATATCGTCGCCAGGCCAAACAGCAATGCAAATGTTTGCACTTTACTTACGATGAGCGGGAGTTCGTTCGCCGCAAGGCTTTGGGGGTGGACAAGCGAAGGTATAAAACCACCTACGAGTACCAGAATAGGTCCTGCCGCCCATGTGACATGACCTTCAATTGACCGGAGTACGCGTGCCCAAAGACCAAAACGCGGTACCTTATTCTTATGGAAAAATCCTTTATCAACGATATAGGCGATGTCGGAGGCGCCATATGTCCAGCGGCGTAGCTGCACGAACTGAGCCTTCAGCGTACGGCGATACGTATCACTCAATACGGCATCTTGATAAATGGGTACGTTTAGCGGATACACTCGGTAGTCGCCATCAAATCTAAAGTAAGATCGCCAGTACTGATGGCCATCTTCAACGATAGTACGTACGCTCCAAAAGTCGGTCTCTATAAGCGATGCCATACCTTGGGCGTGTGACGAAAAGTTGCGTAAGCTATGCGGTCGCAATGAACCTACAATATGGAAAAATGAGTTACCGGTAGCTAATACGCGCATCGGCGCGGGTGCATCCCAGATATTGTTGTTATAGACCGAAATAGGCTGAAAGGCCGCCCTGATGGGATCCGAACACGAACAGTACGCATAGGTAAGGGTTGGCAGATATTTTTTATCCGGACGGTTATCGGAATCCAACGTAGTCACAACAACTCGTAATGGATCGATTTTTTTAGCCTCTAGCCATCTTTTGAGCTCTCTTCCGGCATACGTTACGTTACCACCCTTACCGATAAGTTCGCCTGGAATATTTTTAGGGTGCATAACTGCCATAGCATGGTAGAAGTGAGCCGCATATTCATCAACAAGCTCGTGCGACTGCTTAGCAACACGCTCGCCACCGCGCTCTTCGTAAGCCAATATGAATATTACTTTTTTCATATCGTAGTCTGATGCCAGCAAAGATTTGATTGTCGGCTCCAATACTTCCCGTGCTTCATTGTATGTAGCAACAATAATTGCGTGTAGCACTTCGTCAGGCTTAATCTGCATCGGCTGCACACTCAAGCGTAAAAGATTGTTGTAATGCCATTTTGGACGAATCGCTTTAGGGTCATCAACTTCCCCAGCTTGTAGCTCTGCCACGAACTGACGCCAGTCATATTCGACATGTTTACGGAGCAAGCTATAGCCGTGCAGTGCCCGGATCGCTGCAGCAACCGCCCGCGTAAAGTTTACAAGAAGGTAGATAAGGATGAATACGGCTGCAAAGGTAACGTTAATAAGGCTTAGGATGAGCGGGATAAAAAGCATTGTCCAGCTTAGAGCACCGGGCAAAATCTCGAAAAAACGGTAACGTGCGCCCCTATCTTTCGCATAAGGTATCTCAATATCCGTCATGTTAGTGGAGGGCCAGCAAAGCGTTAGATACTATTACCGCTAGCAACAATACTAATGCGCCCAAGCCAAGGATTGATAACGACAACGCCTTACGCAATGGATAGGTCTTAATGCTAAGCGTTATATTTATAATCAATACTGCCACTGTGAAAAGAATAAAGCTGAGTATCGGAACGAAGCTGCCTTTTTCGAATGCGCTAAGGCCAAGGTTGGCACGGTATTGGACGATGTACCCATCACCACCCTGTCCAACGCCAGCGCGCAGCACTACGGTCACAGCAGCTAGAAATGTCAAAAAGACATTAGTACTTGCAAGCAATAGGGCAAATTTATCGTGTAGATATTTTTTTGGTATATGCATATGCGTTACCTATATTGTATGCCGACCAACGTAATTAGTATAGTCTTCGGCGCCTGGATTTCTTATTGGTGCGGGTACTGGGAATCGAACCCAGCTCTCAACCTTGGGAAGGTTACATATTAGCCACTATACGATACCCGCAGCGCAATGCTATTTGGAGCCACCTTGGGGATTCGAACCCCAGACCCCCGCTTTACGAAAGCGATGCTCTAGCCAACTGAGCTAAGGTGGCAAAACCAGAGGTTATTATATCAGATAGCGCACATATAAGGCATCACCTGAATCAAAAGACCGAATCCTGACACAAATTGAACACTTTTTTTATTCAATTTATCTTTTAGCTACCTCTGTTAGTTATTGTATCTCACCGTATTTTTCAACTGTTAACGTACCGCCCACTACTTTATTTTTATTAGGAGTTTGGGTCGTCAGTGTACCCGAAACCTGGATACGAGTATTGTACGATCCGGTAACAAGCGGCTTTTTTGCATCCTTTTCTTTGATTGTGTAATACACGCCATCGTCGCCTTTTAGCGTTTTCGTACAGACATCCGGATGCTTGACCTCATCCTGGACCAAACAAATGAGCAGACCACTTTTAGTAACGGCACTCGTTTTCGTGGTTTGTGTATTCGTCACCTTTTGTTGCGTCTTTGTTTGTGATGCCCGATCAAGCAGGGTGAAGCCTCCTATAAGGGCTACCGCAATAATCAGAAAAGAAATAAGCTTATGGGTTAGCACGAACGTAACGAGCTTGTTCTGTTGGTTCATAAGCATCATTGTACACCAAGCCATCGACTATACTACTTACACACGGCAAAGCTTGAAGTATACTGGAATAAATGAATCGCTCACTGAAACACTACTCCATCGCACTGATAGTTGCGCTTGCCGGTATTCTGACGTTGAGTACGGTCATTTTCCCTCGGCTTCATTTTACGATCCACACTCTGTGGCCCACGGGAGGATACCAATTTTCGAGACAAGCAACGGTCGCATTGGGTCTTATACTTTTATATCTTTCCCTACAGCTGGTAAAGCGAAAGCGAATTGCCTTTATCCTTACCACAATTAGTCTAGTCCTGCTGCTTGTATTTGAAATTGCCCACCCCTATAGTCCCGCCCATCTGCTGGTATATCTTGTAACCTTCGGCTTGCTTCTGTGGAATCGACACGAGTACGACGTGGCCAACGATAACCTGAGTCTTCGGCGCGGCCTGGGCGCCGCCATTACCATCCTTATCTTTGCCTGTCTGTATGGGACTATCGGTTTTTACCTTTTACGAAGGCATGAGTTCGGATACGATTTTGACCTACTGCCATCGTTAAAATATAGCTTCTTACAGCTATTTACGTTCCAAGACGCAGGTCTTATCCCGCATAGCCGATATGCAAAGCTTTTTCTTGACTCGCTTAATGCTATCAGTATCACTGCCCTGGCGCTAGCGATCAGCTCGATTTTTAAACCAATTCGGTTTGCCTTAGGCACTCCCGATACAGACCGCAACAGAGTTAAAGACATTCTTGATAGATATAGTAGCTCCGTGGAGGATTACTTTAAGCTCTGGCCGGCAGATAAACACTATTTTTTTAGCGAATCACATGATGCATTCCTTGCTTATAAAATTAGCGGCAATAAGGCACTCATCCTAGACGGTCCTAGCGGCAACGAAAAACAATTCACCGGGCTTTTGGCTAGATTCACCAATTTTGCCACCGCGAACGGCTGGTCACCAGCGGTCATCCACGGCGACGCAGCTTTGGATGACATTGTAAGACCACTACGCTATCGGCAACTGTTCATCGGGAATGAGGCGCTTGTTGATGTGGAGACATTCGCCACCAAAACATATCGCAGCAAACACTTTAGATATATCCAAAATAAAGCTAGCAGAGAGGAATTAGTCTTTACGCTCTGGGAGGCACCCCTGACAAGATCTCAGGTTAACCAGCTTAGCACTATTTCTAAGCAGTGGCTTAAGCAAAACGGACGACGTGAGTATACATTTCTAATGGGCTATTTTGACCCACGCTACATCAAGCAATGTTCAGTCGCTGTGCTTATGCAAGCCGGCAAGCCAATCGCATACACTAACCTTATCCCCACATTTGTTTCAGGAGCTAGCTCGATAGATCACATGCGGTATCTTCCTGACATGCCAAGCAGTGGCATGCACTACTTGCTCATGCAGCTTATCTTGCATCTCCATACTCAGGGCATAAAAACATTTAACCTGGGTCTTTCGCCGTTATCGGGCATAGAGGACCTGCCCGATGCATCACTCATCGAACGCTTCTTACGTTCCGTCAAAACGATAGGCCGAACGTATTATTCTTTTGGCGGCCTGGAACAATTCAAGAATAAGTTTGAGCCTATCTGGCAACCACGATACATCTATTACCAGGGACTGGCAGCTAACGTATTTAGTGTCGCGCGAAGCCTTAACCGTGCAACAGCAGTACGAAGCGCTAACGCCCGCCGTAAGTTCGCAATCATCGCCAGCAGTATAGTGGCCGGCCTAACCTATATATCTTTTCCCCTGGGCTACATCTTTAATCCCCACAACGCCGGGCTTGTCAGCGACTTGGGCGGCATGGGACAACCGTATGCCTGGGTGTTTAACGGTCTCGACATCATTTCGGGACTAAGCACGATGTTTCTTGGATTTTTGCTGTGGACTATACCCGAAAAAACGCATCGCAGACCCATTCGTTTTACGATAACGCTCCTGGTAGCCGCAGGCCTCTCTAACGTATTAGCCGCGACGACTCCGCTCGCTGGCGCAACGGGTGTTAACTTTCACGTACTCTTTCATGACACATTGAGTAGTACCAATTTTGCCTGCCTCATTGCGGCGGTAGGTGTTTTTATGTTCCGCACCGTTCTTCCCAATATCAGCCGAACGATTACTGTAACAGTCATCTTTTACTGGACGATGTTCATACTTCTTTTAATGAGCGCTACTATGAGCCTCGTGTTTCAAGAAGCTTATGGCAGCGGCCTCTTGCAGCGCATATATATATGTCTGGCCGCTTTATGGATACCAATCCTTGGCATTTCACTTTCCAGGAACAGAGACTAGCGTATATTATAAGTCGTATGACAAAACTCCATTACGACGATATCAGACAGCAATATAAGCCCAAACATATACGCTTCTTACTTGTTGCCGAGTCTCCGCCACCATCAGCGGAGATACAAAGCAGCAGGCACTTCTACAGGAGTGAGATAGTCCGTAAAGATGATCGTTTGTTTGTTAATACCATCAAAGCACTTTATCCTGAGGCCGAAGATATGACCGAGACACAAATTGAGCCAGACAAGGAACAATGGCTACGACGCTTTCAGGAAGATGGCTGGTATATGATCGAGGCGCTCGAAACATCGCAAAGGCACGCCGTAACCAAACAAGAGCGCCAGGACAAAATACGCGAGCATTTGCCGGAACTCATACAGCGGATACAATCACTGGCATCCGCGGATACCAAAATTATCCTAGTAAAATCTAATGTGTTCGATGTTGCCGCAGAACCGCTGCGTAAGGCTGGCTTTACTGTACTAAATACCGAGTTAGTAGACTATCCTGGCCGCTTCAATCAACGTGATTACCGCGAAAAATTGCGTAGGCTTTCAAAACAATAATGTTTAAATTTGGTCAATCAGTCACCCCTTGGTATGAGATGTAAAAGTGTCATTTTATGCACATCGAAGCTATTTTTTACGGTTTACTTATAAGTCACCTCAACGACCACGGATACTACTCCTGGGTAGGTAATGGAAGTCCGGTACGCGTATCAACATCCGCCGCTATCTTCATAAACGCTTCACGTTTTTGCTGCGATACATCATCGAGGAAGATCATGCGCTCGACTAGAGGAGGCATTGGTTTGCCTGCCCTACGGTCAGACTTAAGCTGCTCCATCATCGGAAAGAGCTTGCGCATTTCTTTCAAAGTGCCAGGATTACTTCTGATTCCATGACCACCGCCTGTAACCAGGACATAATCAACATCCTCTGGGGACAAGAGGCCGTTTAATGTCTCACCCCCTGGGGTCATTGGATCGTCGGTGCCAACGACAAGTGACAACCCAGGTGCATCTTCATTTTGCCGTAGCCGTGAAAGGTCTGCCGCCTGGTAAGAAGCCGCAACGGTAAGGGGTATGACGCTGCCGCCGACCATTTTTGCTTTTCGGGCACTAGCTTCAGCTCTGACCTTCTTAAGCTCACTTAGGCCACCCGTACGAAGTTGGTCTCTTTTCTCTTTAAATGCAGCTTTAGCTAAACCCCCTACGGCCGCAAACGTTGGAGGGTTTGTATTATATCCGGCCGGAAAAGCTAATACTGCGGCCTCAACAAGGTCAGGTCGTTGCACGAGCACCCTTCCTACCGATAGAGCATCAGCAGACATGCCAATAATCCGCACTGGTCCATTCTCTTGGTGACCTTCAAGCTTAGCTATAAGTTCACTGGCTCGACTGTCTTGAAAAGCAGAAGTACTACTTATTTCTCTGCCTTGGTTGGCTGGGTGACGCATAAATCTGCGGGCACTACCTCCGCCTACTTGCTGGCGCATACCGCCCATAGCGATAGTAAAGCTCTTGTCGTGTACACCGGTAGGATCATCAAGAGGTTCAATAACTGAATGTGCTTCACCTAGCTCGTCGGCAATGGTCGCGATATTATCAGCTTTACCGTACCCAAACCCAAATGTAATGTACTCAGCCGGCGTATTAGATATCTCAACAATACCGTCAACTGACGGTTCGACGTCTTGGTACTGGTCTGGGATTTTACGATTTACTGACATTTTATTACCTTTCGTCCAGTAGCGGTCCGGTTTTCGTTCCGTTCCATTCACTTTCGTTAACTTCGGGTCGGGTGATTTCAACGATGTCCTCTGGATCAATTTTCCAGAATGCGTATCGTTCAGCACCGTCTGTCCACTTCGTAAAGGACTTTTCTCCGTCGATCGAAACTCTTACCCCAGCATTGGGGTTCCGCTGAGTCAAAGTTTGGATCATGTAAGGCATTTTTAGAGCGTGTTCCGTATAAGACAATATATCAATAGCCGGTACTTTAAGCTGGAATAGATAGAGGTTCTTTCCTGGTTCTCTACTGCCGTATTGTCTACCAACTGCAATTGCAATGTCCTTATTATCGCTTACAGATACGAACGGCGTTTGTTGATGACCATTATGAAAGTGACCCTCTAGTGCTTGACTAGGATAAGCTGAAAGTGCCGTAGCCTCAAATTGCTCAATAGGATGTTTTGAATCAGCGGTAGCCTGCCCTAGAGAAGAAATGATACCTTGTTCTTTAACGTTGGTGAGCTCTTCATCGGTCAAAGTCATGCCCCGCCATACAATAGTATCGCCCAACTTTTCTTTTAGCTGCGCACGGGCACCCATTGGATCGGTTGCAGCTATCTCTCCCTTTCCGAGCATGTCCATAAATGTTGGAAGATGAGTCATGAAGCCTGGGTCAAGGCTTCATGCATCGAACTCAGGATGCTCCTCACGTAAGCGCCCATACTCAGTAGTGGCCTCAGGTGTGCCCCATCCCCCACTTGTCTTTGACCAGTGGATATCACCATATGCTTCGCCAGAAAAGTTTGAGAACATAGCCTGCAGCAAGTCATCGTGTGAGTGTCCACCGGGATCGCCTAAAACATCTTGTAGTGTGCTTAGGGTTTCTGTATCCCCTATGCGCCGTACGGCTTCGTTGTCACCTCGAATACTGCCACGCAGCTTATCAAGTGTAGGAGCAACCTCTGCAGCTATCGCAACGGCGGCCACGTCAGATACGACTTCGGCCTGCTCTTGTGTCGGAACTTCTAGTAGCTGTTCATTACTTGGATCTGTGTTATATTTTGTCATATTTTTTGTTAGTGTAACTAAACTTATAGTAACACAAAAGATAGTATATTTCAAGTTTAGACGCCGTGTTTTGCTCCTGCCGGTCTCAGCGCAAGTATGCTTGCCCAAAGTAAAAGCACCACCATGCGTGGTGCTTTTACTTTGGCGGGCCCGACCGGATTTGAACCGGCGATCTCCTCCGTGACAGGGAGGCGTGATAGACCCCTTCACTACGAGCCCAAATCTATCTACTTAGACAACAGAGGTAATAATAGCAAAGCTTTAGTAAAAAATCAACGGTTACCTGCGGATAACCCAAAACGTTACTGGCCGATAAATAGATGCGGTTTGTTTTTAGCTTTAAGCGAATCGGTATAGGTGGTGATAGGTTTAAATGCAAAGGAGATATGTGACGCCTGCACCTTATCACCATCTTTTTGGTTAAGCTTGATAATCTCCAGGCTTGTACCGGTACTTATTACCTTTGATACATCGCCGACCTTCATCTTGAACAAAGCATCGATTACCTCTGGCGGCAAATTACGGTCGGATGGGCTGATTACGTAACCGTAGCTACCTCCGTTGTCTTTGGTAGCCAGGTCATCGGAATACTGCTTGGCGAGCGCTGCAAAATCACCACCAGCAATTACTTGGTCGTACACGTTGGCCGCACGTTTATGTGTTTCGGTATCTAGGGTGGATACCACCTTTTCTTCAAGCATTTGCTGACGCAGCTCACGCTTAAAGTCGCTTACAGACCAACCCCAGAACTCCTTTAGGACATCTTCAAAAACCTGATTATTACTGCCAAGCCTGTTTTGACTCCGTACCAAACGGATGGCATCATTTAATTCACCGTCGCTCACGCTGATGTGTTGCTTTTTAGCGATCTCGTTGACATAGGCATAGTCGATAACCATGTCCATGGCACGCTTACGAAATTCTGCTAGTTGTTGCTTACCGGAATCACTGTTAAAGTCTACCCGTTGTTGCGTCTGGTAGTAATGGATGTAATGTCGTAGCTCAAAGAGATAGTTCTCGTATGAGACGAATCGAGAGCCAGCTTTAGCCACTGGGAATGGAATAACCTGGGATATGCGATAAATAAATGTTGAGGACGATTGGAATTTGTATAGCGCCAACAGACAATAGGTAAAGAACGCGATGATGCCGGCCACTAACAAAGTAATAGAAATAATAACGACGCGGTGTGCGGAATGCTGCAAAGGATAAATGTATTTACGCGCACTCGAGAGGACTTCTTCACGGTGTTCGGCTACCGTCTCGTTGGTAATCCGGGGGATGCCTTTAATCGCCTGCTCTAAAGATTCGCTGACCTTCTTGCGGCGAATAGGACGTTTCTTAAGTATGCGTTTTACTTTATTCTTCATTCTCTTCAATCTCTAACTCATGCGGTTCACTGTATGGGCTGGCTGCTACGCCCTGTTCCCGCAATATTTCCAGCAGCTGTTTCTGTATCTTTGCAGGGTGTGCCACCTCATGGATAACTAAGTCCCCTACGAACGTCTGCATCATAATTGTACCAAATCCTAACAAGGTTTCCTGCATGCCGGCCACTTGGTAGTTTACCATCTGGATTTGGTTCAAGCCCATATCTATGACGCTTTTATGAAAGAAACCTTTTTGCGTAACCTGTATGAGCCGTTTGTCGGTAACGATAAATACGCTAAAGTGCCAGGTTATCCAGAACGGCAGCATGATAAGCGCACCTACGACTACGCCGCTCAAAAAACCAATCCCCAGCATTTGATACGTTGGCTTTATAAAGACCGTCGCCGTGCCTAAAACGACCGGCAGTAGCCCTAAGATGAGCCCTTTGCGCATAACAACGGGATGCTTACGAAAGACGAACAGTACTTCTTCGTCTTCAAATTGATCGGCAAAATCTTTACCCGCCATAGCTATGCTTATTGTATCAGTTTCGCGGTTAAAATGTGAGCTGCTTGTGTTTAACGAGTTTACACTTAATCTCTTGGTGCCCCCACTACGATTCGAACGTAGAGCTTCTCCTTAGGACGGAGCTATTTTATCCATTGAACTATGGGGGCGAATGAGGAAGACAGAGATGTACTTACATAAATCTGTCTTCCGAGTGAGCCCACCTCTGGCGCAGCCAGATAGGGCGTAAGGAGGAAACAAAAGATGTGTTTACATATCTTTTGTTTCCGATGAGCCCCGCTCTACCGCGCAGCGGGAGATGGGGGCGTTGGCTAATCCTAATTGTTAAACTACACCTTAGGCTGTGCAAAATGTGCGTGTACGTTTTCGTACTCAACAAGCTCGCTCTCGCTAAACCAGTGAGCAACTTCTTTTTTGGCCTCTTCAAGGTCAGCGGAAGCGTGCATAACATTTGGTACACCGCGCTTGGCTGCCGAAGCATGACCGTATGTCATGTGTGCGTAGTCGCCACGGATAGTGCCAGGTGCCGCGCTCTTTGGTTCGGTCGGACCGACCATTTTGCGGACTTGTTCGACCGCCTCAACACCTTCGAGCACCATTGCGATAACGGGTCCCTGCTGCATCTCTTTTAGCTGGGTCTCAAAAATTTCGTCGCCCTTACGAGTCTTTAAAGTACCGATACCTTCGTAGTGTTCAAAAAAGTGTTCGTAGTCAGGTTGGAGCATTTTAGCGCCAATAATTTTGAGTCCAACGCGTTCAAAACGGCTTAAAATTTCGCCGACGATACCGCGCATGACTGCATCTGGTTTGAAAACAATCAATGTTCGTTGCATGTATATCCTTTTTTATGCTTACTTTGCTTATTGTAACAGATGTAACTCTATCACACATAGAGTACAATGATAGTATGTTATTCCGAAAAGCAAAAACCGATTTTTTAGAGTATCTGGAAGTAGAACGAAACCGCTCAGAAAAAACACTCCGCAACTACGACCATTACCTCTCCCGACTTATGGATTTTGCCGGCGATGACATCACCGTCAGCAATATCGATCAGGAGCTTGTTCGCAAATGGCGGCTGTGGCTTAACCGCCTCGGCACCAACACCTCGGATGAGCTTGGCAAGCATACCCAAAATTACCATCTAATCGCTTTACGCAGTTTTTTAAAATTTTGCGCCAAACGCGATATCCCTGCCCTAGCCGCAGAAAAAATCGAGCTAATACCACTTAAAAAGAAGCAAATTACCTTTTTGCAAGAAGACGAACTACTCAGAATTTTTCAACAACCGGATATCTCCAGACCACAAGGACTCCGCGACCGTGCCATTATGGAACTGCTTTTTTCATCTGGACTGCGTGTCTCCGAGCTTGTCTCTTTAGATACCAAGCGGGTTAATCTGAAGCACCGTGAATTCATGATTCGCGGCAAGGGGCAAAAAGATCGACCTGTATATGTTAGTGAAGCGGCGGCCGAATGGGTCAGAGCCTATCTTGCTACCCGGGAAGACAACAGTGACCCGCTGTTTATCCGCTACAGTGGGCGCAAAACCGCGGATACCAGTGGCGACTATCTCCGCCTGACGGTGCGCAGCGTCCAACGCATTATCGAAAACTACGCCCGTCTTGCAGGCATAACCAAACACGTCAGTCCACATACCTTGCGCCACTCGTTTGCCACAGACTTACTTATGAATGGCGCTGACCTACGCTCCGTACAGGCTATGCTCGGCCACAGCAATATCGCAACGACCCAAATCTATACGCATGTCACCGACCAACACCTTAAGAGTGTCCACGACCAATTCCATAGCAACACACTCGACTAAGAGGAGAAGACGCACACCTTCACCCGTGCTTCAAGCACCGCGGATAGAGTACCGCGAACTGCGCGCGGGCAAAGGTGTGCGTCTTCTCCTGACCATATCTGAAATTTATTATTGGCAGAGTGGGTTTGTGGAGCCGACGACGCCGACGGGGTTGTTGGCGAAGTAGCCGTTGGCCACCGAGAAGCGCTTACAGATCGAGTCATTGCTTTTAATGGCGTAATCGGAGTTCTGGTTCTGGCTTGTAGTAGTATATGGAGCGCTAACCTGGATGCGACGCAGCACGTCTTGAGCTTTGCCCGTAGCATCAATCTGGGCTTGGGCACCCTTGATCTCTACGGGACTGCCGCCGGCGGTGGTACCTGTTATCTGCAAAGCAACATCGCGGTATACAGAACTAATGCGCATGTAGTAACTGGTATCGGTTAAGCTTGATATCTGTAAACTACATTCGGTGTTGGTACATTTGATAGCCGCCAAGCTATTAGGGTTGGTACTGCCAGCATTATAGGTAATGTCGTTTGTACCAGTATTATTGCTCATTGGCACGGCAAACGTAGTCATAGTGCTGGTCATAAGGTTGCCGCTGTTTAGGCTACCTCCTGTCGGCACAAGATCAAAACGTAATACACCATAGCCGCAGCTCCAGCTAGCCGCTGGCGAGAACACACCGCCTGCTGTCGTAGGACAACCTACAAGCGGCGTTGCCGTATTAAGTTTAGACTGCCACTTGAGCTGTATCTTATTAAAAGCGTCACCGGTAGCCGATGTCATAGGTACGACAACAGAGTTAGCGCCAATATCGCTATAACGAAGTGTCTTTGGCGAGGCATCTACCAACAAACAACTGTACTTAACATTTTTGGCAGCATCAACTACAGGGTTGAGCGAGGCGTAGAAGTTACCGACACCGCTATCGGTACAGCCGTTTTTGTCCTGGACCTCGTTACCGGTATTAGTAGCCTTTTGGATGAGATCACGTGCATCATTGACCCCTGTTTCAGCGGCATAGAACGCTTGTGTACTCAGCTGACGGTCCAATGATTCACGCTGGTTACGACGCGATATTTGCGCAAATCCCAGGACGATCAGACTAATAACGATCATCAGCACCATGGTGGTCATAATCGAAACCATACCCTGCTCTGAGTTACGTAAACGAGGTCGATGTGTATGTAATGCGCTCATGATTATCTCTATTCTACTCTTTTTGTTACGGTTGTGGTAAGGTCAGTTACTGCACAAAAATGCGCGCCGTTTTGAATCGACTTACAGGCTGCGTTGGCGCTGTTTGGATTGTTGAGAATGTCGTCATCCCCGTATACCACTTTGACATTGATATTGTATAAATCGGTTCCTGCTACATTCTTAACCGATAGCTTAACGAGGCGCATGCTTGGTGAAAGCAACTCTTTGCCGCTAGGGTCAGTGAGCGAAGGTGCGGAGCTACTGGTGCAGCCCGCCAAATCTCGTACGAGCGATGCGTGTGGCCCACCATCAACCAGTTGCCTGCCTAACACATATGAGTATTGCTGGTTGCCCACACAGAACGCTTGGCTGACACCAAAAGTAGGCGTTGGGCTATCACTCACTGTGCCACCATTAAATTGGATGGCTTGAGCTATTGAATCCATGATACTTCGGGCAGTATCTTGGGTATTGTTTTCTGTAACACCTTTGTAGTACACCCGCGAGAACTGTATGACGGCAATACTAATGATCAGCAGCAGTACGGCAAACACAACGGTAGCAACCAGCAACTCTACGATTGTAAAACCCTTAGCATCCAGCTTAGTTTTTTTGGACATACTACGCATAGCTATTTATACAACCTGTATTCCATTTCAACATTATTCTGGCCGTCACCATGCGTATTCGCCCAAACATTTTTGACAGTAAATGTATTCGTACTACGAGATACACTTAGGTGGAAGATCGGCTCTATGGCAGTCGGGGACCCGTCTGGACCAACCGCGCAGGCAGCATTACTTGATGCGACAACAGTATTTGTCGATGTAATACAATAGCTTGCTGGCGCACTAGAACCAAAAATACTATCCGGCGTAGTCGCAACCACGCTTTTGAGTCGTTCCAGTTGCCCTTGCACAAGCTTTAGGCTGTTCTGACGCTCCTGGGCCTCACGGGTTGCCTGTAAGCTACGGTTAGTTACGACAAATGCGCCACCCAGTACAAGGCTGACAACACCGATAGAAATGAGCACCTCTACAATGGTGTCACCTCTTTGGGAAAGTTTTTTGAGACCTATGAACATGTTTTGTTTCCCTTTATGCTTAGCGTAACAGATAATTGTCGTTCATTGCCACCAATTGTTACCAGACCAGACTGATTGGTCGTACCACTTGCAAAACAAATCTTTACACCGCCAGTAGGATTAAGCGGCCCTGAAGCCAGATTGGTATTAATGCTGGTGGCCGTTGAATCTGCCGCGCTACCCAGGCTCGTTCCAGGTACGGGTATCATTTGCACCGATTGCGCCCCTGACACCACATTACCGCCGCTGTACGACGCCAGACTGTTTACAAAACCAACTGCACCGATTGGAGTGTTGGATGTGCCATATGTCATGCTGTACACACTAAGGCCGTACAAGAGGTTCTTTTTTTCGGTTTGATCAGGGATACTTCCATCGGTCGTACTAGGTGCGATTGCCTTTGGCATAGCTTCGGCGTAGGTCGTAACTTCATTGCCAGTGCTCGCTACACGTTGTAATCCCGATATAGAAAAGACGTTGAATTGCTCAGGATCCGTGCTGGCGACCTTAAACTGTAATACTTTGCCCAAAAAGACACAGCCGGCGTTCTCACCCTGATCTGTTGAACCAGCACTGAACTGCGGCCCGCTCGAACTTGGCACACACTTAAATGCGCCGCCATTCGGGTAATAACCTGCCGCAACGTCATTTATCGTCTGCTGAATCTGCGATTTAACTTCTTGGATGCTTTGCTCGAATTGTGTGCGGGCTTGGCGTCCGGACAGCGTTACCAGGATCAACGTAAATAGCAGGCCGGTAACGCCCAAAACAATCATTGTCTCTACAATCGTAAAGCCGCCGGAGCGATGTTTGCCACCCTTCTTCATATGCTCAAGTATACCATAAGCGTCTTGCTGCAAATGGCCAATTTTAACCATAGAGTAGTCCTGTATACCACGTAACGACGCTACTTCCGAAAAGTGTGACAGTAATAAGGCCAAGGATAAGCAGCGGCCCAAAGGGTAACTGCGTTTTTCGGGTTGCTTTTCCCTGAAGGATCATTGGTAAAGCGGCGATAACGCCCGCGACTGAGGCGGCAAATAGCACAAGGAAACCTTCTAGAAGGCCACCAGCGAGTAGACCGAGCACAATTCCTAGCTTTACATCACCGCCGCCAATCCATGTACCTTTAGAAAGCTGATACAGTACGTAGAATATGCCACTTATTGCCAGGACGCCGAGCAAACTGCTTGTTAAGATTTTCCAATCGCCCTCGTAGATGGCAATGATGAAAACACGTAGTACCGCTAAAACAACCAGCGGAAAAACAACTTTATCTGGTAACAGGAACCAGCGGAGATCGTATACCGCGAGCACCATAAAGCCCACGAGAAAGATGATCCAAAATACAAACTCGATAAGATTGCTTCCCTGTAGCGGACTGGGCCAAAAGAAATAAGAAACGACGAAGAGGATTGGCAGCAAAACCTCCACTAATGGATTATCGTCTATCTTTTTGTGGCAGTAGCGGCACTTACCTCTTAGCATGACCCAGCTTAGTACGGGGATAAGATCCAACGGGCCTAACTTATGGTGACAATGTACACACTCAGACCTATCGTTAATCCAGTCTTTTTTAGCATGCAGCCGCCACACAAGCGCGTTTACAAAGCTACCCAAAATCAAACCAAGCACAACAAGCAGAAGCGGAATCATACACTTATGCTACCACAGATGAGACTATCACTTAAGTGCAAGAGTTGTAGGCATTGATTAATCCGGTGAATATGCCGAGCACGCTGGCAACGCCACCCATAACCGAAGCGCTAAATGCAGCTGGCGACGCTTCCTCGATACCATTGATGTACGTGCTTGAAGCGCTTACCATATCTCCCGCGTATGTGGCCGCAGACTCACTGGCGCTACTGCTTGGCAACGGAAAAGGAGCATTTGTAGTAGCTAGTCCGATTGCCGCATCAACACAAGCAAAAGTACGACTAATCTGCTGACAGGCATCCTGGAAGCCATTATCACACTGTATTTTAGAGTTATTGACTGCTTGCTGGTACGTCTGAATACTGGCGCTCAATTGTTCAGAAGGCGTCGGAGAGTTGTCGCAGTTTTTTATACTAAACATATCGTTTGCAGACGAACCACCAGAGGTCCACGGACTAACCGTCACCCTTCCACAAACCACCGCGTTTCCGTTAGAAAGAAATGGTCCGTTAGAACTTCCCCAATTCGTGTAGGCTGCGTCAACATTACAGTTTTGGCTCCATTTACACGAAGCAATCGCTTTGTAACTCGCATTAGTGATTGTACCTCTGTAAGTGAGCTTACTACTACTCTGCACCGATATGCCAGTCTCTACATCGTGTATATTTGTCGCTCTGAAGTCACCATCCATGTCATACGTACGAATTGCAGTGTTAACATTAGAAATATTTACGTTATTAGTCTCAGCGTTTCCATTTAACTCCAGTGCGTTATTAGCGTACTCAATGTTGGCGTAAGCTATCGAAACACTTGAACCTTGTTCAGCAGTCACTGCGTTCTGGTAGTTGCCGACAAAAGGAACATGCGCGCCGTCTCCTGTGGAATCACCAAAAATGGTATCATCTGCACTACTCGTTATAGTAACGGGGCTATTCGAAGAACCTTCGACAATAAGCTGACCACCATTTGCTACATCTATCGCATTCGTACCGTCACTCATTTTTATTACCGTACCTTCATTCACATTGAGAGTGCCCCTAACGGTGAGCGAATGACCAGGAACGATCACTGGACCTGCTTCTATACTCCAGGTTTCATTAGCAGGAATCGTAGATCTATATAAATTAACGGCTAACTGTGTACCGGTGCCCGAGAATGTATTTTTATTTGCTCCGGAAAGCACTAGACCTGTAATATCACTTGCGTACATAATACTGATCGCTCCGCTATCCCCTACAGCGAAGTGGTTACGTTGCAGTGAGATCGGATAATACGTGCGTACTCCTCCGACTGTATTAAATTCGCTGTCACTAATAGAAACGGCCGCCGGATTGTGACCTATATTAATGTCATTAATCGCAAAAGATCCATATTTAAATTGCGCATATCCTACATTTACATCTCCGCCATTCGGTGTAATTGCTGAGCTAAATTCAGACGGCATAGGTGTACGAGGACCGTCTTCATCGCTATCGCCACCAGCACTATCATCGCTATGGCATGTAAATAATACTTGGTTGGTACTTGTACCATTCACATTCAGTGTGGCTCCAGCGGAAACATTTATACCCGTTCCGCCCACTTTGATAATCGAACCAGCTTGTATTGTGAGTGTAGCGCCACTTGGAACTGTTAGGCTGTCGATATAATATACGTTTCCGGCCGTCCAAGTTTCAGAAGTTGGCAATGTACCGGAACGATAGATAACAGGTAAATCGTCTGCCGCCACCCGTGGCGTCATAATAGTTAGCGCACCTAGCGAAAAGGCGCATACAGCGACTAAGGCCGTTAGGCCTTTTCTAAAATGCTTGATATGTATTTTCATGGAGCCCCCCTTATGATTTAAGTGCATTAAACGCTAGGTTGCCCACAATTACAATTAAATACATATAAAATAAGCGAACATTTCTGTCCGCTTATTTTTACTTCGATCAGTCGTTAGACTATGAGCCTTGTTGACAAACGACAGCACCGCCTTCAAGGGCAAACCAAGCTGCGTAGCCACGAGGTGTGGTAGCAGAGTTCACTACAGGTGCGTTACCGCTACAAGAGGCTTTCAGTACAATCTGTACATTACCGACTGTAGGTGCAGTACCAACGGTAGTAACCAGTGTAACGTTACCAGCATCGTAGTAACCGAGCTTCACAGCTGCTGTGTTTATGCCTGAGGCAGCAGTACCGATAGTCAGAGCATTACCACTACCCGAGACACCAGCAGGCAATGAACCATTGTTGTTGTTAACATATTCGTTCACGCCGCCTAGGATGCCTGAGACATCGTTTTTAGCTGAGGTATTGTGAGCGTTACGTTGTAGTGCAGGCACTGCCAAGAAGACGATCAACAGGATCAGACCGGCGATGGCAAGTACGATCAATACTTCGATGATCGTGAAGCCTTCATTACGTTTTCTGAGTTTCGATAGCATTGCAAATGCCCCCTTTGCTTGTTGTTTTAAACGCTTATGCTAATTGGATAATACGGTTAGCTGCTAAAAAAAGCAAGACTTTTTTGTGTGCTGACCCCAAGAATTTAGTTAATGAATGACTGCCCTGCGAGACCATAGATAGGAAGAAGCACGGCTGCAACGATAATAAATGCCACGAGACCGAGGATTACCATCAGTACGGGCTCGATAATAGTAGAGATGGCCTTAATTTGGTCGTCTACCTCTTTTTCGTAGTAGTCAGCTGTCTTGGCCATCATTTGCTCTAACGAGCCGGATTGTTCGCCAATACGGAGCATATTTGGCACAAGCTCCAAGAAGGTAGATTCCGTAGAAAGTGAATCAGACAAGGCCTTACCGCCCTTCACCTTTTCGGCAGCACGGCGTATAGCAGCTTCAACGTGTACGTTGTTAATGGCATTGCCGGTGATTTCAAGCATCTGAATAAGAGGAACGCCACTGGCCACCAAGGTCGTACCGGTTCGCGAAAATCGAGCCATGTACATCTTAGTAAAGAGTGGACCGACCGGCCATACTTTCATCTTAAGCTTGTCGATAACCTGTCTACCACCGAATGTGCGCGCCCAGCGGGTTAAGAAAAAGCCTCCTAGTGCCAAAATGATGAGCACGGCCCACCAGTAATGGATCGTAAACTGAGAAATCGCCAGCAAAATGGTCGTAACAAGTGGCAGGTGTGCACCTGGCAGCCCTTCGTATAGTACCTGTACCTGTGGTAACACCTTGATGATCATAAATCCAAGCACACCAAGCATCACAAAGATGACGATGATCGGGTACACCATGGCGCCGCGGACCTTACTTATAAGTTCCGCGTCTTTTTCCTGCTGGATAGCCAGGCGTTCGAGGGCTTTATCCAATGTACCCGATGCCTCACCGGCCGCTATAAGGCTGATGTACACCTGGTTAAATGCTTCGGGGTGTTTAGCCATAGATGCCGATAGCGTCGAACCGGCTTCGACGTCCGAAATAACAGAATTGATCACCACCTTAAGCGGTTTACTCGTAGTCTGATTATTTACGCTGCGCAGGCTCTGCACCAGCGGCAAGCCGGCATTAATCAGCGTGGAAAGCTGTCGGGAGAAAAGAACTTTGTCTTTAGCCTTGATCCGGTTAAAGATTTTGGCCATCAGTCCTGTAGTGGCCTTCTCTGCCGACTGGATATCGATAGGGACTAAGCCTTCTTTGCGGATCAACTGAGCGGCGGCCGCTTCGTTTTCGGCTTCAACGTTCGACTTTATGTATTGGCCAGTGGCCGGATCGCGTGCGGTGTAGCGGTAGGATAACATTATGTACCTAACTCCTCATTAACCGGTCAAGTTCATCGAGATCAACGGCGTAGTTGCGGGCGTCTTCGTAGCTGATGGTACCGTTGTGGACCATTGCCGCAAGGGTTTTGTCCATAGACTGCATACCAAACTCAGAGCCCGTTTGGATAACGGCTTCGAGCTGGTGTGTCTTACCCTCTCGGATAATGTTACGGACGGCTGGTGTCGCTACCAAGATTTCTGAGGCAGCAATACGGCCGCCGCCGATGGCAGGCACCAGGCGCTGCGAACAAATGGCCATCAGGATATTAGACAGCTGCGAACGGATCTGTGGCTGCTGGTGCGGCGGGAATACGTCGATCATACGGTCGATAGACTGGGCGGCGCTGTTGGTGTGCAGCGTCGCAAACACCAAGTGCCCTGTTTCGGCAATGGTAATAGCCGAGGCGATAGTTTCGAGGTCACGCATCTCGCCGATCAAAACGACGTCGGGGTCTTCACGCAAAGCGGAACGCAGCGCCGCCGAGAATGAATAGGTGTCATAGTGTACTTCACGCTGGACGATCACCGACTTTTTGGAACGGTGTGTGTATTCGATCGGGTCTTCGATGGTAATAATATGCTCGGAGCGCTCCATGTTGATCTTGTGAATCATGGCAGCCAAGGTAGTCGACTTACCCGAACCGGTCGGACCAGTCACGAGCACGAGCCCACGAGGGTAGTTAGCGAACTTATCAATGATGGGTGGTAAGCCAAGTTGCTCGATAGTCAGGATTTCATTTGGGATAAGACGCAGCGCGGCGGCCAGGTTGCCACGCTCATGGAAGGCGTTCACACGGAATCGGCCTAGGTCACCAAAGGCGAAACTAAAGTCGAATTCTTTATCTTTGAGCAGGATTTGTTTTTGGTCTTCGTCAAGGATGGCAAAAACAAGTGTCTCAACCGCTTCATCAGTGAGTGCCTCGGCACCAGGAACAGGAAGCAGTTTACCGTCAACACGCAGCATAGGTGGTAAACCTACCTGCAGGTGAAGGTCAGATGCCTTCTTTTTGACTACCTCCTCTAGGAGTATTTCAATTCTTGGCTGTCCTGATTGCATTACTGTATTCCACCCTCTCTTTGCTGTTATGCGCTATCGGAAGCAGCTACCCGGTTAACTTCGGTGAGCGATGTACGCTGTGCCAAGGCTTTCAGATAGCCATCTTCTCGCATCGTTATCATGCCCTGCTCCTGGGCGGCTTTTTGGATTTCTGCACTGGTTGCACGCTTTAAGATAAGCTGCTGGATCTCGGGTGTAATATTGAATACCTCGTATACACCCATTCGACCCTTGTAACCACCAGGAGCCTCGGGGCTATCTTTGCCCTTGGTTAAAGTATAAGCATTTTGGGTGCTTAGTGGCAAGGTTTCGTAGCCAAGATCTTCGGCAATCTTTTTCATTTCTGATTCAGATTTTGGCAATAAATGGCCGATCGTCTTCTTAATTGCCTCTGTTTCAACCTTATCGGTTTCGTATTTCTCAGATCCATTTGGCGAAATACGGCGCACCAGTCGCTGACCGATCACCGTACGCACCGTTGACGCGATCAAGAATGGTTCGATGTCCATATCAAGCAAACGAGGCAAGATACCAGCCGCCGAGTTGGTGTGCAGCGTACTGAACACCAAGTGTCCCGTTAAAGCAGCCTGGACGGCAAGCTCGGCCGTTTCACGGTCACGAATCTCACCGACCATAACAACATCGGGGTCCTGACGCAGGATAGAGCGCAGACCGTTGGCAAACGTCAGTCCTACTTCGGCATTAACCTGGATCTGGTTAATGCCCTCCATCTTGTATTCGACAGGGTCTTCGAGGGTAACGATGTTGATCGCATCGCTTTTGACCTCTTGCAACAACGCATAGAGCGAGGTCGACTTACCCGAACCGGTCGGTCCGGAAGTCAGGATCATACCACTGGTGCCCTTGATGCCTTCACGGATCGTACGTAGCGCACGTCCGGCATAGCCCATATCTTCGAGCTTTAGGCTGGTACCGGTCTTGTCGAGCAGACGGATGACAACCTGTTCGCCCCATACCACTGGAGATATGGCGATACGTAAGTCGATAGACTTGCCAGCAGCGTTGATACTAAATTCACCGTCCTGAGGAATGCGGTGTTCGTCGATCTTAAGGTTGGCAAGAATTTTAATACGCGAAACCAGGGGTGGTTCGGTACTCTTTGGTAAACGTAAAATTTCACGCAGGATGCCATCGATACGGCAGCGAATCTTAAGCGAATCCTGGTTGGGCTCGATATGGACGTCACTGGCACCATTTTTGGCGGCATATTCCAGGATCGTTGAAAGTGCCTTGCTAATCGGCGAGTCCTGGACGATCGTCTTAAAATTCTTGGAGTTATCAGTAGTAACTTTTGATTCAGACCTGCGGCCTGTCTTTTCTGGCTCCGGAATGGGTGCCCCGATATTACTGATCTCGCCTACAACCTGATCGGAGATATTCGCTTGATACTGGTGCAGTACGTTACGGATGCCTGATTCACTGGCTGCGTATACCTTTAAGGGGCGGCCGATCTTATTAGACAAAAAATCTACCGCTTGGACATTGTCGGCATCAAGCATGGCAACTACCAGACGGTTTTGCATTTCGCCAAGTGGGACGGCCATGTACCGTTCAGCTACTTCCTGTGGCAACAAATCAAGCACTTCTTGGGCAATACGCGCGCTGCTCAGGTTAACATACGGGACCTTAGCCACATGGGCTATGGTCTTGGTCAAGACTTCGTCAGGGACGTATCCGCCGGTCGTCAAAAAGCTTAAAAAGGGCGTACTTTCTTTTTCGGCCTGCTCTTTAAGGTCTGCCAGCTGCTCTTTAGTCAGGGCGCCTTCTTCAACCAGATTATCTTCAACCTGCTTTTGGGCGGTAGTGGATAAAACACTCATAGGCCTAGTATAAACCTTTTATGTTTATTGTGTGCCGCCACTGAATGGGTTCGGGTTACTACTGTTACCGATCTGAATTAACTGTGTTGGGTCAATGGCGCTGCCGTTAAAGTATTTTGTGTCCGGCTGAGGAAAGTCGGATGTGATGACATCCACGACTTCGGCTTTTTGCTGGCGGTTAGCTGGTTTGTTAAAGATCCAGCCCGAAACAAGGAATGATACTACACCGCTTACGATGACGATCACAAGGATGAGTGCTATATCTTTTTGTTTCATTACTTCACTACCTTAGTCTTAATGTTAAGGTTTTTAGCAGGCTGATAGAATGTCTGTGCATCTATGGTGGCGACCATTGCCCCGTCTTTGTCACCACTGATCTCTACCTTTTGGACCTGGATTGGACGTATTGACCGCTCGAAGACACTCATAAGGCCTTTGATCCCCTGATATGAGCCGCTTACGCGCACCTGGAATGGCATAGCTACTGGCTTTGGAGTGTCAGAAGAGCTATTATCCGTACTCTGGGTAGCTTGATCGTCGGTACCGGTTATCCCTTGTATTTGTAGCCCCTGGGTGGTTACTAGCTTCTCAATACTGGTAAGCAATGCCGGGAAGTCGTAGTTGCTAGGCAGCGCATCCAGAATGATCTTAGCGTTGTCGCCATCTTGGTCGCCGGTGCCAATAGGATTGCCGTTTAATACATTTTGCGGCGTATTAACAAACGTCTTGTAAGAATCTTTAAGCGTATCGACGGCATTAATATCATTCTTAAGGGTGGAAAGCGCCTTTTTCTTGTGGTCAATGACACGGTTTTGGTACATCATTTGGCTAAATAGCGTTTTTGATGCAACCGCCGAGAAGACAACGATAAAAGCCCCGATTGCGGTTGCCGCAACCATCGTGCTACTGGCCTTGGAAATCAATGCTCGTTTAGTAAATGATGCTGATTTTGCCATATTACTGCCCCGCCTTTTGGAATAAATCAGTTGGTTTATCGACTTCTGAACGGGTACTGATAATGTTAGGAACAACTAGGGTTACGTCGTCATTGTTACTAAAGATAGCCGGATCAAAAGTGAGCGCAATCTCGTAGGTTGCGGACTTCGTATCGCGGGTAAATGACCGCAGCACCACGTCTGAGAATGCATTCTTTTGAGACGAATCGCTCTTAAGTTGGTATTTCGTAAACTTAAGGGTATCGGCGTAGGTGTTAACGATGCTGGCTACACCCGCAGTACCCGAGATGACCATTGAATTGTCGGAATAATCGACGGTCAGCTTAGATATGCTGGCATCAGATGGTGTTACTTGCGTAAGGTAGTCCAGGAGTCGAGAAGCTACTACCTTATTATCGTGTAAACCAGGTAGTGCCTTCAGCTGGTTTTGCACCGTCAGAATCTTGTTCAAATCCTTTACGCTTTGCAGCTTTGAGCTGTTCGACTTAATATCTTTGTCTAAGTCGCTGAGGTTCTTTTTTTGCAAGATAAAAACGGTACTTAAAAGCAGAATAAAAACGGTAAGTGCCGCAGCACTCGCCAATACTGACGTAACCACTACCAAACGCTTCTGGCGCTTAGCCTTCAGGTACTGGATTTTGATATCAGGTAACAGGTTAAACTGAATCATTACTCTACCCTCTCCGCAAGCCCGGCTGCAACACCGAAGTGGTTAGAAACAGCAAGCAGTTCATTCTGGCGATCTGGAGAAAATGAGACATTACGCCAGGCGTTACCAATCTCTACCTCGATGCTAAATTTGTTGGCTAAGTATAAGGGGAATTCCGGCAACGCTGATGCGCCACCCGTCACAATCATGCGGGTAATAGGCTGGTCACTGTAGCGAGTCTGAAAGAACTTAATAGACTTGTCGATCTCACTCGTAAGTATGTCGACAGTGCTGATAATTGCGTCGTAGATACGACCCTCTAACTTATCTTTACCAAGACCAAACTTAAATACGAACTGTCGTGCCTGTTTTTCGTCGATGTTGAGGTTTTGGGCAGCTGAGCGAACAATAGCTTCTGCGCCCGTTGGTATAGAACGCGTTAAGCGCGGAGCACCATTTACGGTAACTACAAGGTCGGTGCTTTTACTGCCAATGTCGAGCACCATTTGCGGCGCGGTGCCATCTTGGGCAACCATAGCACGGGTAAGCGCCAAGTTGTCTGGCTCAAATGCAATAACCTCGAGACCAATCGATTCAAGCATATCAAGACGCTGTTCCACAAAATTATTCTCGACACTGGAAAGTAACACCTCTACCTTGGTTTGGTCTTTAGGAGAATCACCAATGACTGCCCAGTCTATTTTGGACGTATCAAGTGGTGTAGGAATAAGCGAATCTGCCTGATAGCGAATAGCCTTGGCCAGCTCTGCCTGCGGCAAACGATCGAAATCAACGACAGCGGTAAATACCCGTTGTGAGGGAATGCCCACCGCAACATTACGCGTGGTCATGCGGGCCTGCGCCAGCAAGTCCTTGATAACCTGGGCCAACTTTTGCTGGTCTGACTTGGAATCACTTAGCACCAGTTTACTATCGACTGGTACATACGCGTATTTAACTAGTGTTTTAACGGGTCCGTTACCGTGCAGCTCTACCAAGCGAACGGCTGTTGTGCCGATGTCTAGGCCGAAAAATGCAGAAACCCCACTCAGTAAACTCATCTTGCCTCCATTGTAGCATAAGCAGTATACATTGTTGCAACCTGTTTTTAGAGAACCGGCGGTAAGCTGGTAATCGCATCATAGTTGTCCACACGCCCTGATCCAGTCGAGGATGGAGCTGGCTGGACCATCCAGAGTGCAGGATTATAGTTGAACTGTTCAGCGGCACGGTTAGAGCCCGCGGTATCAGCAGCGCTAGACTGATTCAAAGAGTTAGGTGTGCGCATCAGCATTACACTGTTAGCCGTAAACGAACCGTTGACAGTCAGCTTATTGGCACAAGGTATGTAGAACGCACCTGCGGCGGTAGCATAAGGCCCTGTTGCGGTGCCGCACGTTGCAATCGTCCCACCCGTACCTGTAGCTGGGTTTACCTGGGCAATAAAGTTGCCGTCGACTTGGCTTACTGTGCCGGCAATGTAGATATCACCGCGCACGACTACCTGCAAGTAAGGCATGCTGGCTATGTTCCAAGAACCGGGAAACTTGATGTCGCCATTGATATATAAATTGCCGTCTACATATATGGTGATTCTTTGGTTAGGATTTACATTACCGCTTAAAGTTACATTTCCTGACCCGGAGTATGTACCTGTTGTCATGCTACTTAGATTAGAAGAATATGGCAACGCACCGGAGCTGGGCGCTTGGGCAAAGTAGTCTTTAGTGCAAGTAACTGATCCGAAGTTACCACCGAAAGCGCCCGTTGCAGGGCTTGTTGCGGTGTTGGCAAAGCTGAAACCGCTAGGCTTAGTAACCGTACCTGAGTTAGCCTGCGCTGTCGCAAAGTCGGTAATAGCGCTTAGCGCAAAGGCTGCGTACTGCGCACCGGCACCGGCATAACCTGCACCGCCGACATTGCGCTTATTCCAGCCGACAACAGCGGCATTATTGTTATTGGTACAGGTACTTGGAGCGGTTTCTAGGCCATCACCTGCGGATATATCACCACCGTATACCTGCATGTATGGCTTAGCGGCGACGGCTATACACTGCGTGGAATTTCTGGTACCACCTGTTTGGGTAACCGGTGTAACGGTCAGGGTTCTACATACGGTGGTATTTGCTACGGCCACTATCGTTTCGGTGGTCGCCGTTACCGAGCTCGTTGACGATCTCGGAAATGACCTTGGACAGTTTGTGGCTGGAGTACCCGAAGAGGCACCGCCCGGGCCGGTGTAATATCCGGAGCGGACATTTCCTGTTATCGTACAACTTATGTTGTCTGCACTTGCCGTATTACCGGTGTTTTGTACCTGATAATTGAAGGTGATCGTATCGCCCGCTTCGGCTGGACCCGATGGTGCGCTGCCGTTAACGGCTGCATTCACGATGGGGTTCAAGTTAAAGTTCAGCGTCAAAGGTCCGCGCTGCCGGCCAATCGGGTTACCACAGTCACGTTTAATAGCGTATGCTGGTCCGCTACCGTCAGCCGCGTAAAAAACGATACTGGTGTCACTGGGTGGCGCATTATCGGCATAGTAGGTTACATCGGTACCGGCATTAGACGAAAGACGGGTGTTAATACCATCGAGGTTGTGCCATTCGCTGTAGTGTATGAGCCCTGCCTGATCGTATTTTGTTACGATACTTGCCCACTCGTTATATCGCTGGCAGGCTGTGTTTTTGCTCGTACCCGGAGCCGCACCTAGCATGGTAAGCACCGTAAAGGCAGCGCCTGTCGCATTTTGATCGGTTGGATTATTCATGTTTGTTGGCGGATTGGCGTTATTCGAACAGTTTAAACGACCCTTTATAAGTCCTGTAAGGTCACCAATATTATTAGCGCGTAAACCAAGCAAAAAAGGGCTGCCACCCCACGTATAGTCATTACCATAGTACAGGTTGTGGTGTACGCCTGCCGCCAAATTCGTCAATGAGAAATAACCGATGTCACAAGCCAAGCCGTTATCAAGACAGGTATATGCAGCAGCTTTCTGTGGCTGTAACGTCGAGCCAACAACAATAAGACTACAGAAAACCCACGCAATCAAAATAACGCGGGACTTTACGGCTGCAAGTTTCATTTCACCACCTTCTCTAATTCGCTCACTTTAGCCTGATACATCGGCAATGTATCGTTATTCGCGGCATTTTTATCTGACTGTAATTTTGCTACTACGCTTCTGTAGAGATTAAGTGCAGTCTTTTTGTCGCCCGCGCGCTCTGCGAATGCCGCAGCAGTAATCGATTCGTCCGCAGACAAGCCACTGGACTTTTCCAAGTCCGTGTAAACTTTAAGCGCAGCTGTATAGTCGCCTTTGTTGGCGTAGACATTAGCCAGTAATAGCTGCGTACTCTTTTCCTTGAAAGTCTTTTGGTTCTTTAGGAGCGTGATTGCGCCGTTGTAGTCGTGGGTAGCGAATTTCTTATTCACTTGGTCGACTAAAGCCTGACCAGTATACTGCGGGCCCACATCTGGCTGCTTTTTATGAGCGTTATTCCAAAGCCATATGCCGCCGATAAACAGCAAAACCACTAGGATAACTACAATATCAATAAGCACTTTTTTGCGCTTGAACCAGGGCCGTGCTTGATCAGAAGCCACTATTGTTACTTGTTCAGAAGATTCGGTATCTGTAGTTGTTTTTTTCATAACTGCTTATGCCTATAATATAACCTATTATGGCCTCGACGTTAACAGCAACTTTGTAGAATCTAACGATAGGCGTGTGGAATTACCCTGCTGTTGCACCCATGGAGTGAGCGTCTCAGCGTATGGCATAACGATTTTGTTTATTCAATGATCCAGTAGCTAAAGGTGTACGGCGTGCTGTTTGCACCGGCTGCACTCACTGCAAAGCTTGTAGCAAAGGTAGTCGTGCTTGCGCTGGTTACATATACCTGACGGGCTACGGATCCAGTGTCGGTCTTGCCCACCACGATGATTGATTTAGGGGCAGCACCATACGCTTGGTGGAATGTAATAATCGCATCGCACGTCGATGAAGTGCCACCCGTCCCTGTTGTAATCGTAAACGAACCTGCCGTATCAGTAGAGCCTGCCGTGATAGCAGCCGTAGGGGTCGTACCACAGTTAGTTGGCGTGCTGATGGTCGGTGGAGTTGTCTGAGTAGTTTTAATGTGGGCGTCGGTCACTTGTAGAGTAGCGAACGCTGTATTAGTGCCCGTTACACTGATAATCATGTTTGTAGCGTCAGCCCTTAAGAATGTCGTGCTTGCACTATTTTGGATAAGGAACGTATCGCTTGAATTTGTCAGCGGTCGGACAATAACACTGCCCGGTGTAGCGGCACCGTTTGGTGCGCCGCCCTGGAGAATCAAGTTACCTCCGTTATTTACCCCGTCAGTGCCACCACGGCCACCATGGACGGTAAGGTCACCGCCGATACCTGCTGCCGCAGTGCTAATTCCCCACGAGGCCGATTCGGCCGATGCAAGTGTCAATGAGCCAGCCGTAGTACTGATGGTAGATGCAGCACTACCAGTGAACGAAAGCACTCCACCTTGGATCGTCGTGTCGGCAGCACCACTGTTCAGTTTAATGCCGCTTCCACCATTAATCGTCGTTGCACCGATCTGGTTCACGTTACCTATAGTCACTTTTTTGGCGTCAGCACTACCAATGCTGATCTCAGCGAATGTCGAAGAGGAGCTAAGGTCGGTTACCGTCATATCGTCAAAGTAATGGACTTCACCCGTGTTACCGACGCTTTGCGCCCGCAGGTACACCGAGGTGGCGCCACCAGGCGCTACGCCCAATGCGGTCATTTCTGTCCAGCCGGTTGAGCTGCTCGTAATAGGTGTGAATGTCACTGTGCCACTAGCGCCCACCCAGACAGCAGAGGCGGTAATATTTCGTCCTACGCTGCCGGCACGAACCCACATGCTGAAGTAATACTGGTGGCCGGCCGTAACGCCTACCCCGGGTAGACGCTCGATGATACCCCAGTTTGGCGCAGTACTTGCTGCGAGCAAGCTGAATGATCCGGTATGAGCCTGTGCCGATGACTGGCTGATAGTGTCACCAAACCAAGGATCCATATTATCAAGGCCAGTCTCAAACGTTTTGTGCTCGATAAGCTCGCCGTTGATAACGCTATGACCAGTATCGATGGTAATGTCGCCGGCAGCGGTCGTTCCTGAATCACCTGTTCGGATTGATAGCGCTCCGGTTTCACCGCTTTCGGGCCCCGTTAAAATACGTAGGTTGCCCGTTCCTGCCTGTAATGTCGTGGCGCTGCCAGTCGCGGTCGAGCCCAAGGTCGTATTTTGTATTGCCGTACCGGTACCCACCTGTACGCCAGTAGTAGCATCAGAACCCACCATAAGTGTCTGGCCGCTTTGGCTAACCATAGAATCGCCAAGCTCAGTGCCAGACGTAAACATTGCGAGGCTGCCGGGGGTTCCGGTAAGCGTGGCACTGCTACTGCCGGCATTATTAATCGTCACGTTAGAAGTATTGATTGTTTGGGTGTTAATAACCTGGGTGTTTACCGTGCTGCCGAGTAAATTAATGAACTGCGTACCGTTATAAAAGGCCAAGTTATTATTTGTCTGGTCAAAGTAAATCTGACCGGTTGCGGGGCTTGCGGGCTGGCTGGTTGGCTGTAATACCAGCGAGTTGCCAACGGTGACCTTGCCATTGACCGTCAATGTATTCGCAGCTTGGGCTGAAGTTTTGAGCTCTTTGCTGAGCGCCGTCAAAGCGATTGTTTGTGATTTGATACGTGAGCTTGCGCCTGACGTTTCGGGAGCTTTGTTGGCACTAATGTTGTTCAGGATAAGGAAAGCACTCCCTGCCAAGCTCAATACAAGTAGCGTAAGACCAGCGATGCGCAGTAACGGTGGACGCTTGTGGATTTGTTGCGCAACTATTTGGTTCGATGTTTCGCTAGATGCTATTGGCTGGTTCAAAGAAGAGACAACAGAAGGGTCATCCTGAAGGCTTAACCCTTGGGTTGAGGATTGGGAAGGTGGAGGGGTCTGCTGGTCAAATCCGTTGTTCATGATGGCTTTTTTGTTTTATTTTTTTGTTTCAGGAGCACAATTCTTGCTCATCTGTTATATAAACATTAGCATAATGTAGACTCTAAGTCAATAGTATGATGCTTATTTAGCGGCCTGGTACTCCGGAGTTTGTTTAAACTCTTCGAGTAAATACTGACCTGCATCTAAAGGTGATGGATTGGTAGGGTCTGCTTCTATAGGGTTAATGAGCGCATCGGTGTGAGGTACGGTTACTGCATCAACACGGCCTAGGTTCACGTTTGATAATGGCAGCGTCCATGGTTGGTTGCCTACGATAGGGTCGGCATTTTCTAGTACTCCGGGCTTTAGGCGCAGGCGCTTAGGGTTGAGTAACTGACCATTCACGAGCCTACCGGCAATCATTGCCTCGGTGTCAAAGAAAGCAACTCTGTTCTCATATGCACCGTCCTGTCTTTTGGCTGTCGCTTGAATCATTACAGGACGTCCTTCCCCGTCTGCACCAGGCTGTAATGTTGAACGCATTAATTCGCTCATCTTATGTACGACGGGGCCAGTACGTACCTCCACGGCACTATCACCCCCGTTATACGTGTATAATTCAACGTTTGGAACTTTAGAAACCACTTCCGGCGCACGAGGACTAGGGCTGGAGCTAGAGGCACTGGCCTCGGTACCGGCACCACCTGCTTTTGCTGCAAAATTTCCCAGGCCAGTGCCTATATTACCTAATACATTTGCAAGGCGAGCTCTTTGTGCATCGCTCATAGCGCGTTCATGTCTTTTCGGGTGTTGGTCTGGCTGGTTCATTATGTATAACTTTTGTCTTTGTTTTATATTGTTTTTTGCTTTACATTGATAAATAAACATTAGCATAATATTGACTGTGAGTCAATAGACTGAGACAGATAGCCTTCTGCTAGACAACAAGGATTACATACGTCGCGATAGTGACCACGATAAGCAATCCGACCGTGGCAATAATAACGTCGACAAGACCTTTGCGTAGGGCTTTCTGAGCTAGCGGGTTGCGCCCCAGAGAGATAAGGCCATTGCGGATAGAGGTTTGCAGAATAACAATGACAGCGATAAAGCCCAGCAGCAGCGCAGTCGCGCCGAATAGCACGCGTATTGGCGAAACCGAGCGACCGGCAATGGTATTAGCCACCGATTGTAAAAACGGCGGTACAAACGAGGCCAGTGTCCCCTGCGCCGGCGCGGCCGAGTAATACGTTACGTTTACTGCTACGGGTACAAGGCCTACTTTTATTGTTTGGCGTGAACCATCTTTAGCGCTTACCTCGCGGTTTACTGTACTGACGGCGTCAAGGTCGGCTTGTGCGGTGCCTACTATCTCGCTGGCCGATACGGCCTTCATGCCGATACCGCTGACAGGAGAGATTGTTATTTTGTCACCGGCCTTAACCTCTCCATTCGCATCGCTAATAAGTGCTTCCGTCGTGCCGCCCGTGACAACTTGTACGGAGTTCTGGTCGCTGCCGGATAGTTCGATAAGTGGTTTATCGGCAGCTATACCAGCCAAGCGGTTAGCGTTTGTATCATTTGCCGGTGCAACTTCTGATGATTTATCCGAAACAAAACTAAGCAGCACACCTTTGCTTACGTCATCGGACTTGGTCGTATAACCCTGAGAAATTGCACCGGCGGCGCTGCACGCAGCGGGCAATGCCACCAAAAAGAGTGCCAGTACTGCGCTGCCATAACGCCATACTTTGCTTCTGGTACCTGATAGCATGGTTGTTAGTACGTGTGTGCCCATCGTTGCAAGTGAATCCTGTCTACTATAGTACAGGTAAATGATAAGCATGACTACTTTAACCTGAGCTATACTTATTCACCTATGAGACGATCGCGTGCAACAACATAACGGCTAGCCCACCTCATCAAACGCAAAACCGGCGTCTGCAGCTACCTGGCGAGTAGCCTTGATCCCCGAAGCCATAAGTACCCGGCGGCTTCTGGGGTCCAGACTGGCAATATCTTCAATGACAGCGTCCGATGGCCTGTATTTTTCATGACGCTGTTGCTCCATACGATATTCGGGTGTTTCGCTATGGGCACTATTTTCGGTGTCTAAACTTTTAGCCAGCGCCCTGATCTTGGACTCGCCACTCGTACTCCACTCACCGCCAAAGAATACGTCGACATCGTGTTCCTGCAGGACGGTATCAACTGCCAGTTTCTTGGCAAGGTAGCGCAGGCCACGGGCAGTTGCATCCTCTGTCTGACTTTCAGCAAGGGCAGCGACAACCGCCTGTTTAGCTTCAGGATCTGCTTGCAGCAAAAGGCCTACATCACCTATTGAACCTGCTTTCGAGACAATGGACTCTTTTATTTGCTTCGGCATGTATGGCAATAATGCCGAGCCCTCGATCTTTGCGAAACCTGTCACCAACTGATCAATATTCTCCGCGGTAAAATTGCCTACCTTGTATTTGAGTGAATCACCTTCACGTACAAAAAGCATGTCACTTTCGAAATCATTAGGCTCCACAAGCGTTGCGTCCGGACAGGTTACTGCCTCGCCAGGATTCCGCGTCCACCATGTATCCACACCTACAATATTTTTAGGCGTACCGTTTGCCTGCAGCATCTTATCAAATGGCGTGACGACTACGCATGCGGCGTTATCGAATTGTCCTAACGTGTGGCTCTCTACTAAATGATTCATACTAAAATGTAGCGAGGACCGGGAAAATCCTACGGTATCGAATCTGGTTTGCAACATAATACGGCCGGCGCTATCACGCTTTGGCCGGTGCTCGGTGGCATGAATTGCCATAAAGTCGGCTGGCTGGGGTTCTTTCTCTCCTGCAGGGACACTATAGCTTTCGCTAAAGGCAGCGTAGTGGTCCTGACGGTTCGTGTGATCAGCCAGGGCTTTAAGTGCATCATGTTTATGTAGCCGGGCGATACGTACGGCAACCTGTTGCTGGGCTTCTGCGTTGCCTAATAAGCTCTCTATAACAAGTGCATCCCCATTTGCATCAGGCTCATACACGATTTCTCCTTCTTCGTTCACGTATGATGCAGCTGCCATAGCATCGAGAATAAGTAAGGCACGTTCAGGGTAATGTCCTTGTTGGACTTCGCTTGCTAACTGATGTAGGGGCTGGTCTTCAGGACGCAGTTCAGCCGCGAGCCGTAGCATCCCTGTCAGTGTATGGTCTACGGTAAAATGGCGTCCTTCCTCTGTTTTGGGAGCACGGCTAACAACTTCCCGCCCATAGTCGCCAAAAGGATCACCTGTATAGATCGGTCGTTTAGAAGTTTCAGTCAGTAGTGTCGTCTTAGATCGTTGCTGTGTTGGATAAAGAGGGTACTCTTCGGGCGACTTGAAGCTGAAGCTGACGGTGCCATCGGTGAAGACAACGCGGTCCGTGCCGTCTTCTGCATGCTCGCGGTGAGGCTGCAAATGTTCGACCACTTGGCCAGCTGCCTTTAGCTCAGCAACATCAATGGCGGCGCCAAAGAGTTTCTCGCTGATAACTGCAGGGTCGGCTGACTCCAATGCCGTATCCACATCGTCATTCACCTCAACGGCTTCATGCAGGATGAAGCCTTCGGTTGGGCCAGGAGGCACGGCTTCCCGGGTATCGAGGTCGTGTCGCAAATTCTCAGCCATAGTTTAGCCCACCCCGTTCATGTCAATTTTTACCGAACGTGTGGCAGGATTATCGGCACGTGATCTCCTTACGCGGCTGACACGTGGGGCGCGCCTTGGAGTCTGGTCGATTGGTGCTGAATCCTGATCATGCTTTCTGAGCCGGAGGGCCTGACCGCTAAGGTCTGTAGGTGGAGCAAAACTACCGTTAAATGTGGGAGCGTTCCGGTACATACCTTTGCGACTGCGTGTTGTGGCCATACTGGTATATGCCCCACCGTCACAAATTTGGAGCATCTTACACATTTCACTAAAGCCTTCTACCTGACCATCGGTCACGGTCCCGTCAGCATTGAAAGCTCTGAGGGTTTTTATAGCGAGGTCGTGAAGTTTGGCCTGCGCCGTCTCAGGATCCTTATTCAAGTTAATGTCTGTCGCCAATTCTTCACCATCGCCAATCATCGCCAGATATAAGTTCTTAGTACGGTCATCAATATCAAGCTTCGTAAAGAAAGCTTCGGCATATTTGAGGTTATGCGCCTTTTGTCCTACGCCCTCCCAGTTTGCCTGGGGTTTCCCTAAATCATGAGCGACAATCGCAAGCCGCATCGGTTTTAAGAATGAAACCGGTAATGTATCGGCGTAATTTATGTCGAAGTTACGGAGTACTGTTTCAGTATGTTCTGCAAGGCTAAAACCTTCCCAGTTGCCAGTACTTTTTTCGAATATCTCTTTGAAACCAGGTACCTCCATGGCTGCTGCGATAATGCGCTCCGGTTTTGCATGTACGTCGCCCAAAACTTGTAATAACAGGTGCTCGGCAGGCTGCGATTGCTCTGATTTACTAAGTGCTGTCGCCATCCCACCTAGCCGCTTCCATGTGTCGTGTCGTGTAGCTTCAAGTTGCGCCTCGGTATGGGTCTTCTCAAGATCAAAGAGCTTCACCGACTTTAGCGTGCGGTTAACGGTTGCCGACGTAACGGTAGTTTTTGCACCGACAATATGGTTTTTTTGTAAATAGCGTTGTACGTATTCGAGATTGATAGGTAAATCTTTGGGCTCACTTCCGTCAGTAATCCTTTCAGTGGCAATCCCCGCAGAGGTACCGAGTAACCTTTCCACTAACGTAGCAGGCTTAACGCCGGCAAGCCATCCCGCATTCACTGAGGCAGCAAGTTGCAATGCGATATCTTCGTTAACTCCCGCTTCGGCTGCCAGGTCAGGTATCTCTTCGGCAGTAACATACTTCTTCCCTTGTGCCTGAGCTGCAATTATTTTATCCAAGACAGGTCGGATAGTATCACGGTTATCAAAACTTGCAGGTGATCCTTCGCTCATCGGTAATCGTAAAGTATTCAGTGCATCGTGGTATTTTTTTTGCGTTGCTTCATCGAGTTGTGTTTCATCAAATTCAAAATCGATAATGGTAGCATCAGCATCATTGGAAATAATATTATGGACTTCTACCTTAAAATGCTCGTCGGCGTCTTCGGATGCAATTTTTTTGGTGCGCAGGCGCTCTTCAGCAATCTCCTTAGCAGTTTCACGATCGGCCGCATACAAGCCTACTCGATCGTGCACGTTGCCATTACCAGTATCGTTGCCGGCATTAGAAAACGTTGGATCTACTGACCACTCGCCTTCGTCTTTATGCGCCAGACGACCATGATATGTTTCGAGTTCTGCTGCAGGGATAAGCAGCCCTACCTCTTTGAGCGTTTCAAGAGCCTTGTACCGCTCAGCGTCTTCGACACTTCGGGAATGTTCAGTTCGTGTTTGTAGCTGTACGTCTTCCATATGTTTGTTTTGCTTTCTAAATAAACATTAGCATATTATTGTCTTTTTGTCTATGTCATGTAATGCACATGTTTTGCAAATTGTTCACCCTAGGTAGCGCGCAAATGCGTTTTTTTACAAGTTTTTGTATAACAAATATCGTTTACTGAAAATAGTTAGCTGAATGGTTAACTATAAATATAATGACGAGGAGAATATATGTCAGACACGCAATCACAAATGCCAACACCAAATCCAGCGCTAAAGACGCTCGACCCAATGGTCGGCACCTGGAAGGTAACCGGGCGGACCGTCGGTGCCGACGAAGACAACATCAACGGTGAAATCACCTGCGATTGGCTGCCTGGTGGTTTCTTTTTAAAACAAACGACGCGCATAAACTTTGCCGGCATGTTTGAGCCACGGGGCTTGGAGCTCGTTGGCTACGATGAGTCTAAAAAATCGTTAACTTCTTTGGTATATTCGAATATGGCTCCCTTTGCTATACCTTACACCTGGAAAATGGATGGGAACGAACTTACTATCCACATGGAAGCCGGCGCCACGATGCACGCTACAGTCAGTAAAGATGGCAAGCGTTTTAAGGGTGGCTGGCGCCCCGACCCAGGTCATGAAAATGATCCCGGCATGGTAGCCTACGACCTTACTGGTGAACGGATCAGCTAGATTCAATTGTATTTACTGATATAACGGTCAGTAATGTACCGGCCGTTATATGCTCTTTTTATGTATCTTTATCTGTTGTACTACTACGGTAAGCCCGCAAGCAATACTACAAAATGCTTGAAAGCCAGATGGCAAACTGATAGAAGGCTATCGCGCCGCAGACTACCGCTCCGTAGGGCTGTTGGCAGTCAGTTTTGCATCGATAATATAGCTAGTAATACCGGGCAGTGACTGTTCATACCGGCCCAGATTAGCAATAACCTGTTTATTGGCTGGCGAGTTGAACGCACGCCACTGGTGCGGTCCTGGCAGCGAATGCTTACCGTGTACGTCAAAAGTGTCGGCAAAGGCCTCGGCGGCTGATTCTTTTTTATTAGCTTGGGCTGCATAGAAGCTTTGCTCGGTCGGCACACCTACTACACTGCTGAGGATATATTTAGGAACTTCAATTAAAGCATTGTGTTCATCTTCACCAGGGGCGACCTTACTGTCCATTCCGGCATTCACGTCTAAAGAGTGACCCATCTCGTGCAGAATAATATGTTCTGCAGTTTGAGGCTCTCCACTAATACTATCGATGGTATCCATGAAGGTCGTTTCAACGCCAGGCTGGAACATACCCATCGCATATACAATCCGCTGGTCATTAGCAAAATATGCGCTGGCCTTGTTGGCATCTGCTAAAGCGATCGTATCGTACTTGGCGTAACTTAGAAGGGTTTTAGGCAAAGGTTTAAGCGCCTTAATGAGGCTAGTACCAAACGATTTGACGCTGCTGAGATCGCCCGTTTTAGGATCAAATGGTCCAGCCGGTGCACCGTCTATATCTACGGCTTTGTCCAGAAATTCCACATTTTTGCCATAGAATGAAGCAAATTTGTTGAGTACGGCAAGCGCCTGTTCATTGGTAGTAGCTGCGTCAAGTTCTTTTTGGATTGCTTCTGCCTGATTTTCGGGGAAAAACCTATTGCTTATTTCTGCCTTAAAATGTTCGGCTTCTTTATGTAAGCCTTTATAATCATTGTCGTTCCACTTGCGCATTGCTGAAATTATCCGGTCTTTTGCCTGGTTGTGTTTATCAACTAATTCGGGGTTTTGAACCCAATCATATCCGTTTGTATCTTCGCCGATAGACGCCTCCCCTTTTGGATTATCCAGGACGGCGGCAATCGTTTCGGCGGGATCCTCTGCGGCGGCATTAAGCCTGTCAATCGCTCCGCCAGAGTGTATTGCGGCGTAAATACCCATTACGCCAAGCATTCGTTTTGCCCATTTTCGTGTACGTTTGTCGGCTTCTACATTAGCACCATACTCGGCATTAGCCTGTTGGGCAAAGCTGGATAGTGATTCTGCGGGATGTACTTTTGGTGCATAAGCGGCAGCCTCTAGCTTGGGCAAAGCATCTCTATCCCGTGCTTTATCGTCGAGCGCTTTGATCTCCAGCAGCAGCGACCCTGCTTCGTTGTCACGGGTAGGGGCAAGCACGCCCGAGCCCATCCTCCAGTTTGACTGCGAAGCATCACCTGTTTTCAAATAATGACCTGACGTACCCCGGGAAGCATCAAAGTCCAGACGCCCGGTACTTGCCAAAGAGGCACTGCCTGTATTGTCTAAGCGATACCATTCAACCCTGTCTCCCTTTATTGAGAGTGCAAGGTTTTCATTATCCGCAGGTGTCTTGCCAGGTATTGTAATGTACGCCTGTATATCATGAACATCACCTTTTTTATCGTTTACCTGGGCAATCGCCGGTGACTCAAGCGGAAGCTCTGTCACGTAACCAGGGTCAAAGCGAACATGCTCCGTAGGTGGATAGGTTCGCTCGGCAGGAAGAGCGTTGGGTGTAGCACTCATGTTTTGGTTCACTTATGTTTTTTGTTTTAGTTTTCTATATATAGAACATTAGCATAATATTGCTCTTAAGTCAATTATGTACAACTAGTAGACGCCCGGTACCGATAATATGAGCTTCTGAGATTTGAGGTTCATTATTAAAGGTATCTCTGGTAGGATGTTCTGAACTTTGTGACAGATTAAGCTCTACATTTCCACTAATTCATGCTGCGAATGTAAACGTTGCAGCTGTGTAAGCCTGTAGTTAGGTTTACGATATGGACGAACAATATTTGTACCTGGAGGCAGGAACTCACCCATAGTGATTGCCATACTGGACATTTGATCATTAAAATCGTAATCGACAGCACAATGCGCACCGGTAATATGAGCACCACTATGGCTAGCCATATCTTTGTCTGCGGCATGTGCTGCATAATATGCATTAACTGGAATAGGACCGACACTGCTATACTCATCGTCAAGTCTCAGGCCATCTCGTATTCGATCACCACTAGCAGCAACCAACTGTACTTCGATCTTATTTCGATAATCAGGATACTTGTCGATGAGATTCTGAGCTGAATGCTTAAGCTGAGCACCGCTAATAGTCCAGTCATCCAATAGAATAATACTGACATCTTTTGGATCGGCTGTTAATTCCGCTGGATCTGACACTAGCCGGTCTTTCCACGCAGCAAGCTCTTCGTCGCTAAAATGTTTGATGATATTATCGAGAAGGTAGTCGCTGCTTTTGACTACACTATCATCAGCTTCTGCTATGGTCGTGCTAATGCAGATTTGCTTTGCCTCGGCTGACTGGAGACGCTGTCTTAGACGTTCGGCTATTCCCGCCACGGCTTCGTTATATTCACGTTCCCCGACAAAAGTTAGGTTTTCAGTCATCGATGCCGCAAGTGGCGCCAACGAGTGCTCGCCTTGCGTATTTGTATAGTTAGCAGCCCTGTTCAAGAAGTCCCGGATAGCCACTAAGGTATCATGCTCACTTGCAACGGCGGTTTCGCGACCTTGTGTCTGGGTACCAACTGCAATGGCAGATTTAGCTACGTATTCAATTGGATTAGTTCGGGTTATATCATCAACCATCTCAAGAAAGCGTGGTGCATCTTTAACGGATTCTCCTTTGCGCTCTGATAAACTACCAGACCAATACTCCGCGCCGTCATGCATAGTCGTCGTATCTGTTAAATGCGTAGGTAGGCCAAACTCGTCTACGCCGCTATCGTATATTTCACTAGCTGTTGTTGCTTCAGTACGTGAGGTACGACCTGGGCGCCAACGCAAAGCAATACGACCGATTACCTGGCGTAGACGTGGCTGCCTGGAAGTTTCAGCAAGCTCCGGAATAACCGTCTCCTGACCCGGCGCCGCTCGTTCTTCAACATTAGGATTAATTACTTGTTCCGTGTGTTGTGCGTCTGCACCATGAGGCTCTACATGTATGTCGACTGGATGGCGAAGTAATTCTTGCATGATTTGTTTTGTTTTTATAGGTTTTCTAAATAAACATTAGCATACTATTGCATTTTTAGCAACTATACATTAGTAATATATGACCGGCGGCGCAACGATGTAGTAGAAAACTGGCAGTACCTCTGTTATAATATGCATCTATGAGTTCACTTTCTATCGGTATCGTAGGGTTGCCCAACGTTGGCAAATCAACCTTGTTTAATGCGCTGACGGGCAGCAATATTTTGGCGGCTAATTATCCGTTTGCGACCATTGAACCAAATACCGGGATCGTGCCTATCCCTGATGATCGGCTGCAAAAATTGTCCGACATGTATCATGCACAAAAAATTGTTCCAGCGACGGTCACCTTCGTAGATATAGCCGGTCTCGTGGCTGGCGCCAGCCAGGGCGAAGGGCTCGGCAACCAATTCCTCAGCCATATTCGTACTTGCAACGCTATTATTCAGGTCGTCCGGGCATTTAAGGATGACAACGTCACTCACATCGACAACGAAATCTCTCCGAGCAAAGACATCGACGTTATCAACACAGAGCTGGTACTTGCCGATCTGCAAACGGTCCAAAAACGTTTACCAAAGTTTGAAAAAGAAGCACGCGCCAACCCCAAGCTTAAGCCAGTGCTTGATACCCTGCAACGCGTTCATGACTTACTTAATGACGGCAAACCCCTTTCCAGCGTAGATGATGTTAACCTGGAACACATCCAGGACCTGCAACTTATTACTGCCAAGCCTGTTATTTATTTGTTCAATGTCGATGAGGCAGGCCTTGCAGACGACGAGCACAAAAAACAACTCAGCCAGCTAGTAGCGCCAGCTGCTTCCCTGTTTGTATGCGCCAAGCTAGAAAGTGAACTCCAAAGTCTCGACGAAGCCGACGCCCAGGAGATGCTGGAAAGCTATGGGCAAACCGAGTCTGGCCTCATTCAGCTGGTCCATGCAGCTTACGACACACTCGGCTTACAGAGCTATCTAACCGCCGGTGAAAAAGAGGTCCGGGCCTGGACGATCCGCAAAGGTTTTACCGCCCCGCAAGCCGCCGGCGTCATCCATGGCGATTTTGAACGCGGCTTTATCGCCGCACAAATTGTCGACTACGACGATCTCATCGCTGCCGGCTCCGAAGCCGCCGCAAAAGCCGCCGGCAAAATGCGTACCGAAGGCAAAACCTACGTTATGCAACCTGGTGACGTCGTCGAGTTCCGATTTAACGTATAGTGTAAGCCGTATGCGTAGACTCTATCTTGTGAGTCGGGAAAATCAACGGTAGCACTGGCTCGCTGCTACTGGCAGGGATGTGGCAGCCAGACGCAATAGGCGCGGTCGTCAAAGATGCGATCATGCCATCGTCTAGCACACGCAGCTTAAGCCTGTGCCCCCAGCAATCTGATACTGCTTTGTAGGGCCTAGTAAACGACAAAAGGCTAACGGGCAACGAATTGCCCGTTAAGCTCAGGACGTCTCCCGTTAGTAGAACTTTGGCACGCGTCGTGTCCGCATCGTCAGCGGCGTTTTTGCGTATGGGTTCAGTGGCATGCTCGGCATAGCATACTGCGTATTACCCTGCATTGCTAGATTGCCTACGAAATCTCCCGCGCTCTGACCATCCAGCTGTACTTGTTGGAACTGCTGCTGGGTTGAGTGTTGCCTGATTTCACTGATTCGCTGTTGGGTGTAGTTCAGGATTTTGCGCAACCTGTCCTGGCTCCAGCTGATGAAGACCATGTTTCGGTTTGGCGTAATAATCCGTACGGTTCCCTCAAACACTTGAGAGCTGAAGTCAATTTCGGCGATCATGTCGAAGCGGATATCTTCAAGTGTTAAGAACATTGGTTTTTTGTCAATCAGCAGCAGGCGGTGATCTGTTACACAGAGCATTGCTCCTCCGTTCTCGTAACGACCATTTACTGCTTGCGCGATTTGCTCACCGGGTAAGAGTATATTACATAGCTCTCTTATCTCCGGCCGACCCCAGAAGCGAAAATTGCAACCCACCCGTTTTAGTTGTTGTTCTACCTGGCTAAGGCTTACCATCTTCTCTCCCCCTTTCACTAACATGTTAGTTAGTACTCTCATAGTACGTCGGATAATAATAGTGCGTCGGTTATCTTCGTCACTGGTGCCGTGAGATATCTATCACATTTTTTGTGCGAATTTTCTAACACGCATAAAATACAACTCTCTTATGCTTGCCCGAGCTCGCTCACCATACTATAGTGGAGATATGTTGACGACAGAGAGCGAACATAATGCACTCGTCAACTTGTTTCACCAAGGAACGAGACTGACATACAAAAAAGGTGAATTTGTTATTAGGCCCGGCGAGAGTCCGTCGGGTATTTTTTATGTTGTAAATGGGCTCGTTAAGTCCTACGATATTACTAAATACGGCGAAGAAAACCTGCTGATTATCCGTAAGCCGGGCGAAGTCCTGGGGCTTACGTCTGCCATTACCGGCCAGAACCGAAATATTATTTATGCCACACTGACCCCGGCCGAACTGCTGCAGATTAGTCGGAGCCAATTTATGGAATTTATCCAAAACAATCCGGAGGCCGCCCTCCCGCTTGTGGACATGGTAGTTAATATGTACCGCATCCACTCTGAACGTATTATGACGCTTGAATACCGCTCGGTACGCGAACGGCTTATTTCATTCCTGCTTAGTACGGCTCAGCGGTTTGGTATCTCGGAAGACGATAATAAAGTTGTCCTGGAAGTACCCTTGAAACATCAGGATATAGCCAGTTCCATCAGTGCGACTCGCGAAACAACCAGCCGCGAGCTTGCCACCTTGGAACGGCAGGGGCTTATCGTACGCGAACAATCAATTATTACCCTTTGCGATATCAAAAAGCTGCGCAGCTTCCTGGGATAATCCCGGGCTAGCTTTTCCAGTGGCTGACGATTTGCTCGACCGTTTTGACGACTTTGTCGTGCGTCGGAATGTCCTGAGTCTCATAATAATGGTCCGTGGATATGTAGTCCTCCAGGACGTTGATACAAAAGATTTCATCGGCTAATACGTGCATACGGTCGACAGCAGGCACACTCGCCATCGGTGTCGCCACAATAATTTTTTGGGTGTGGATCGGCTTGAGGAATTCCAGGGCCACATCCAAGGCGAATCCATCCATAAGGCCGTCAGATACCAGAATGACATTCTTGTTCTGGATAAGTTCCCGCTTGATCAGATCAGAATTTCCCATTTGATGGTGCATTTCTTGCATCTTGGACATCTTTTCTTGCTCGATATAGTGATAGTATTCGCTGGTCATCTCGTCAAGCTCGCCTTGTGAATATCGTTTGTTATATGAGAAAGAACCGTCTTGTGTAATACCGGCCACCGCCGAGTCTTCACGCGGCAATATAATTGTCTCTGTCAAAAGCAAGGTCAACACACAGGGCAGGCTTAGGGCGATCTGGGCACCGACCATCACACCGCCATCGTTCATAGCCACAACAGCACAGTCTTTTCCTTTGTACTTTTGTTTTATTTGTTTTGCTAGTAGCTGGCCGGCTTCGGTGCGGCTCTTAAAATACATATCGAAAGTGTACCATTTATACCCCACACGGGACAATAAAGATTAGCTTTTTACAAAAAGATCTTGTATTAGCTGCCGGTAATGTCGTCGACTTTCCAAACCTTGCCTTGTTTAAAAACAAGGAACGAAAGCAGATGATCTTTACCGTTGATGGTCACCTTATACGTTAGCTTTAGTGGTTGGCTGTTTTTCGGGTACGTATTAAAGCGATCGGTAATCTCTTCTTTTCCCACAAGTTGAGGTGTGTCATTGTATCCCTTGAGCATCGCTTCGTAACGCCAGATGATAGATTTTTCGTCCTTTTTGAGCACGTCAGATGATCGACCTTCTACCGCATGCATATCGTTAGCCGCCAAGTCATTAATATACGCTTGGACGGTACGATCAGGGGTATTAGTAAACGAGCGATACAACGACCAGCCAAAAAAGATAATGACAAGTACGGCAAGCACAGCGGAAATGGTTGCTACTTTGCTACCCTTTTTGTCTGTTTCCATATTCATAGCTTATCAAATACCCAAAGCTTTACCTATGCTCGAGGTAATGTCAGTTTATAGAAGCGCTCGACGTTTCCCTTAGAGCCGGCAATATCAGAATCAGCCTTATCAGCGATAACAAAATAGTGTTTTGCCCATTCCTCAAAGCTTTTAAGAATATCGCGGCGCATGCGATCATTCTTGATGACACCTTTGTGTTTTACATTACTTGCGACAGCTTCGAACTGAGGTTTGACCATAGCGATAATCTGTGTCTGAGGCCCGCAAAGCGTTGCTATATGGGGTAATACTTCTCGAAGACTAATAAATGACACGTCGATGACCACAATATCTGGCGTCTGGGACAGTTTTTTCATATCGCGAATATCTGTTTGCTCGTGTAGCTCGATGCGAGAGTTACCATGAAGGCTTGGGTGCAGTTGATCGGTGCCGACATCTACGGCAATCACTTTTGCCGCGCCGTGTTGTAAGGCGTAATCGGTAAAACCACCGGTAGAACTACCGACATCCAACATGACTTTTCCGGTAAATGTCAGCTGCAGCGTCTGGGCGACTGAAGCCAGCTTGAGGCCGGCCCGGCTTACATATTGTTCGGCAGCGGTCAGTTCGATTACGGATGTATCGGATGCGAAGTAACCGGGCTTGGTGATGACTTCGCCGTCAACTTGTACCTTTCCCAATCGTATCCAGCTTTCTGCCTGGCTACGGCTTACTACAAGTCCCCGTGCATGCACTAGCTGGTCAAGACGTTGTTTCATTACTGTCAGTATACGCTAGGCTATCTGTTCATAAAAGCGTTGACCTGTCGCGCCACGCTAGCAATATTACTCCATGAGCTATTGCTGGTCATGATAACCAGGACATAAGGACCCTTGGGCCCATACACGATAGCGGCATCGTGGATCACATTATCGACAAAGCCTACTTTATCGGCTACGCGAAGACCTGTTCCGGCAGGAATCCCGGAGCGGTAGATCTGACGCTGCATGGCGCTGAGTAATTTGTCGCGCTGGTCTGCCGGCAGCAATGTACCATTTTGTAATTTATATAGATACAGGCCGAGGTCGTTAGCCGTAGTCGATAATGTTGGCGTCAACTGCGTGGCCGTAAAGCCGAGGCCGTGCGCCATATCTTCAATTTTTTGCCAACCGATTTTATCACCGAATGCTCTGGCGCAAGGGTTGTCGGAATTGACGATCATAACTTCGAAGCAGGTATCGGCGTTACGGCCGTTTGAGATAATATCCGTCCACTGCATCTGCCCGGCATCAATCTGCTTAAATACTGCATACGCTACGAACAGTTTATACGTGCTAGCTGCCTGGAATGACTTACTGCCATTGGTGCTACCGCTGCGCGTTCCGTTAACGTCTATGACCGAGATGCCAAATCCATTGCTTGCCGATAAGTCCGCGAGCAATGCCGACAGGCCGCCATCACTGTACTGTTTGTCGTACACTATTTTTGGCGCCAGCTGGGCGATAGGAACGTCGACGGTCGTTTTATCACCTTTCTTGATGACGTCGCTCAAGGCGAGCACCGTCTTATCCGCGTCGATGCCCCTGCCCGGTTCACCCTCGGTGCGACCAGCCTCACGACCATCGATAATCCGTATGTGCGTCGTGCCAGGCTCTTTATACACTTTGGATTGGATGGTGCCCAGATATTTTTTAACAGTATCCGCATTAAGGGTAACTTGTAGTTTGTTGGAGCCTTCTTCCTTTTTCAGATCCAGCCACGAAGCAATTTCTTTTTTTGTCACATTTATTTTTTCTGCTCCTAAGTTGAGCGTAACTTGCGTATCAACAGCCTTCTGGGCATCTGGAAGCACGGCTTTGACTTGTTCGTCGGTACGCGCAGCAGGTTTGGTTTGCGGTTGTAAGTTCAATGTTGTCTTTGGCAGATACGCCGCGCTTTTGAGCGTCGAAGCCACTGTGTTTGCCGGATAGGCTTTGCTTGACTCTGACGATTTGAGCTTAACCGTATCGCCGTCTAATGTAATAGAGGCATCGACCGCCGGCACAAACCCCTCTTTTTCTACTTGTTGAGCAAAGTAATTGAGACGGTCGTCGTCAGCATCAATGCGCATCGTAGTATTACGTGAAATCATAATAGCCACCGACGAGAATGGGATAAAACGTTGACCGATTGGATAATGGGCCGCAGCTTTGGCCGTTTCCCATGTTTGGGCGTCCAAACCTATCTCTTGTAAAGATTGGGTAAACGTCTTTTTATCAGTCTTAATAACCACTTGCGCATTCTTATAGGCATCGTCCAGGTGTTTCTTGGCAGATAGCGTCGTTTGGCCGCCAACCTCTTGGTTCTCTACTTTTACAAAAGGCAAAAGGCGTCCTGGCGGATAGGCCAGTTGCACGATCATGCTGAATAGAGCAGCAGCGCCGATACCGATGCCTACTTGCTGCAGTACATGACGATGATGCCGCATCCATTGTGAGACCGGCAGCCGTTGTCGTCCAGAATTACGAGTTATACGTGACACACGTGATCGTGTCATCGC
>JGI24737J22298_10000002_pt1 | contig 76949 bp, 86 predicted proteins | sample KBSCornC3_FD_22298 | JGI IMG/M metagenome (IMG submission 22298) | reverse complement strand
GATAATGCGTTAACGCGGACCAAATGGATTGTCATGGCTCGCACCCAAACGGCTCCCGCACCCAAGCCCGCCATAATGATAATGACGCTGTTGGTTAGGGCAAAAGCACCAATGACACCATCGAGCGAAAAGCTGGCATCAAGTATTTCAAGGTACGCAAAAGCCGCAAAAGCAGCCAAGCCGACCTTATGTTTAACCCGTACGTGCTTGCGGTGGCCGCCCATAGCCGCACTCAGCAGTTCCAACCCAATATGAAGTGCCATAGCCGATATGGATGCGATAAGCACGACTGCGTGATGGGCTGGATCAACGGTGAAGTACACCGCGATCGAAGCCAAGAGCATAAAGAATACCGTGATGTTATCGAAGCGCCCTAATTTTCCTAGTGTGCGCTCCAAAAAACCAATCCAGTGTGTTTGCTTTTGGTAGTCAATAAAGTAGCTCAGCGCGATCATGAGTAGGAATGTACCGCCGAAAGCATTAATGACCGGTTCGGATGCCTTTAGATGGTGCTCGTATTCGGATGGATTATTTAATGCCAGGTGAATGACTTCCGTAAAGCCCAGATGGCCGGTAAGCATGACGATGAGCAGCGGCAAAGCAAAACGGACCACGAATACAGCGATAAAAATTCCGACTGTCATAAAAAGTTTTTGCCACATTGGGGAAAGGGTTATCAGGACTTTACTGTTAACGACGGCGTTGTCGGCGCTGAAGGTGGTTTCAAGCAATGTCAGGACGAGCACTAAAAAGAGTGCGCTTAACCCAAGCTTCCATCCGACCAGTAGCCAGATAATAAGTGTTGCCGCACCGGCAAACCAGTAGATTTGAAACAGCTCTTTTTTACGCATGTCCTATTAGCATATAGGTAAGCACGGGAGCGTACAAGCGTTCTGGACGTTCGCCGACGAGTATTGTACAGTAGCGTGATGTCTTACGAAGTAGCAAACGATAATATAAGGTTATATGAAGAGCGTTTCCCTAACGCGCAAGAGGTAGCCCTTGAAGCAACTTTTTTGATGCGTGGTGATCCCGACGATTTTAAAAGAATCCCGATACAGACCGCCCGCCACGTGGCCGACACACTGTTATCGACACTTAGTGTGGTCGATATAGATCCCGAAACAGTACTCGTCGCAGGTTATAATGGCTTGGCTCCGGAGTATGATGCTGTTGTAGCTCCTGCGCGGGAAGCTATCAGCATATACGATGATTTTTCTGGGGTAGACCTCCTATTTGCACCCCATGAGCAGTTCTCCGACGAGAACCCGGGCGAGTGCTATCGTTTTATTAAGCCACAGCATCTACTGTCTGATCGTGGTCCAATCTATACTGCGGGTACATCCCCAGGAGCACGTATCGGGGTTTACGATATAGAACGCCTAGCTCAAGTGGCCCCTATTGATACATCTACGCGGCAGTGGCCTATCGAGATACGGGCAAATGCGCAGGAGGTTGCCACGGCCAGAGTATTACGTTTTAGGCCGCGCTATACATTTGGTGTCACCCCCTTGTAGTATCTGTTAGCCTTTGCTATAATCGTATCTGTTAATCATTAAGCAGGTTGGGAATCAATCCTCTTGAGCGTTATCCGTGTAGGAGCGTCCAAGCACCCAATCGAAGAGAAAGGACCAAACCTTATGGCAGTAGCCGTAGATATTAAGGCTTTGCTCGCAGCCGGTGCACACTTTGGGCACAAAACGAGCCGATGGCACCCTAAAATGGCGCCTTACATCCACTCCAAGCGTGGCGGCAGTCATATCATCGACCTCACTAAAACCGTAGAAGGTCTTGAAGAGGCTTTAGCTTTCATTACAAAGACTGCTTCAGAAGGCAAGCAAGTTCTGTTTGTCGCAACAAAGCGTCAGGCCCAGGACATCGTTAAGCAAGCTGCCGAAGATGTAAAGATGCCTTTTGTAACAGAGCGCTGGCTTGGCGGTATGCTGACCAATGCAAATACCATCCAAGGTCGTGTTAAGCGCCTTAAAATGCTTGAAGAAAAGATGGCTTCAGGCGAACTTGCCGGCAAGTACAACAAGCTTGAGATACAGCGCTTCCAGGAAGAAATCGACGAAATGAACCGTCTTTATGGCGGCATCAAAGACATGGCTAGCCGTGTTGGCGTTGTTTTTATCATCGACATTGTCAGTGACGTAAACGCTGTTCGTGAGGCTACCAAGCTTGGCCTGCCAATCGTAGCTTTAGTAGACACGAACGCCGATCCAAGTACCGTTACGTATCCAATCCCATGCAACGACGATGCTATCAAGACTATCCAGTTGATCATCGACTACGTTAAGCAAGCTATCGAAGACGGTAAGAACAAGAGCGCAAAGACTACCGCTCCTGACAAAGACGAAAAATAACAAGGAGAATAACATGGCTATAGATATCGCAGAAATCAAGCGCCTGCGTGAACTGACTGGTGTCGGTATGACAGATGCAAAACGTGCTCTCGACGAGGCAAATGGTGATTTCGACAAAGCCCTTGCCGAAATGCGTAAAAAGGGTATGACCAAAGCAGAAAAGCGTGGCGAACAAGAAGCTCGCGCCGGTGTTATCGGTACCTACTTGCACGATAACCGCATCGGTGTGATCGTTGAGGTTAACAGTGAAACCGATTTCGTTGCACGCAACGAAATGTTCGCAGTCATCGTCAAGGATATCGCAATGCATATCGCCGCATCCGACCCTGAGTACGTTACCGTTGACCAGGTGCCAGAAGCTGCCCGCGAAGAAAAACGCGCCGAGTTCACCGAAAAGGTTAAGAACGAAGGCAAGCCTGAGAACATGGTTCCTCAGATTGTCGACGGCATGCTCAAGAAGTACTTCGCAGAGAAGTGCTTGCTCGAACAGCCCTTTATTAAAAATCCCGACCAAACAGTTGGGCAATACATAAAAGAGAACATCGCAAAGCTTGGTGAGAATATTGTTGTCCGCCGCTTCAGCCGCATGGCTCTCGGAGAGGTTGCCTAAACCTCTCGACACGAAAAGGCCCTCTCACGAGGGTCTTTTTTGTATGAGGACGATGTATGGCATATAAAGCCTACGGAAATTTTTTTAGAAGGGATCCGGTTATTGCACGCCGCGCCCTGATGATTTATCGATATGAGGTTGTGGGTACGGGCTTTGGGGCGGAATTTAAACATACTCCACGGTCGCTGTATGATGCGCTGCCGGCTATGACATTCCACGGCAGCAATAATGTGAGAGGAGCCTTTGAAAAGAGGTTGGAACTATACCGGAGTGAATTTGTTGGTGCGCTCGGCCATTTTGCCGGGAGGCATGTCATCGTAGAGAAGGATGAAGCTACCCGTACCATGATGGACATGCCTCGCCTACTGGATATAACCCCGGAAGAGCAAGATATGTATCACCAGTACGGCGAAGCACTTCAACAGTTTGGACGAACCGTAACTAAGTATGAACGTGAGCAGGAGGCAGTTGATGCACCGGCGCTGTATCGGGCGGCGGCGAATGTCAGCAAGCTTGTTGTGCCCGAAAATTGGCGGGTGTACGACAGTACCATCCCCGAAGGCGCTAAAAGCGTTCAGTCTTTCGGGACTAATACCTATCTAGAAGCAGTGGCGTCTATACCACTCACATCTCTGGATTAGTCGCGTCTTTACTTTTTGTGCAATCTGCGATTACATTGCCTTACAACGAGGAGAACGCGCAAGATGGCCAAAAAGATTGAAGCACCAGTAATAACATCGTATCCCGAAGATCCAATTGAACTTTTTGGGCACGCAACCCCTTACAACGACTAGTGTTTTAGTATACAATGATGCCTAGAAATAAGAGGTACATGTATGAATCCTACACAGATTGTTGATGACGCTAAAAAGAAATTCCAGGGTGCATTTGAACACTTCCAGGGTGAATTAAAAAAAGTACGCACTGGCCGGGCTCATGCTGCCATGCTGGACGGCATTACGGTAACAGCTTATGGCACAGCTATGCCGCTTAATCAGGTAGCTAACGTCACTGCGCCAGAAGCCCAGTTGCTGCAAGTAACACCTTTTGACCCGAATAACATCCAGGCGATAGCCAGCGCTATCCGCGACAATCCAACACTTGGGCTTAATCCTTCGGACGATGGCCGTGTGGTACGCGTGCCGATCCCTGCATTGACAGAAGAACGCCGCCGCGAATACGTTAAAGTGCTCAGTGGTAAAGTAGAAGACTGCATGATCGCCCTACGCGGAGTCCGCCGCGACGCCATAGATGCAGTTGACCAAGCCAAAAAAGACAAGGCCATCGGTGAAGATGATGCAAAGCGCCTTGAAAAGCAAATTGACGAGGCTATGAACCAGACTAAAACTTCAGTTGACGCAGCCGCCAAAACCAAAGAATCTGAAATCATGACGGTGTAGCGTATAATTACGTGGTCATGAAAGATGAACAAGTAACAATACCGATACACCTGGGCTTTATCATGGATGGTAACCGTCGTTGGGCAAAAGCCCAAGGGTTGTCAGCATTCGAAGGACACAAGGAAGGCCATAGGGCCGCAAAACGGGTTGCTGAGGCTTGCTTTGAACGAGGCATTTCTTATGTAACCCTCTATGCTTTTTCAACGGAAAATTGGCGGAGAACGGTAGACGAAGTCTCCTACTTGATGAAACTGCTTGCGGTCGTCGTCTCCATAAAAGAGATAAAATATTACCAAAAGAATGAGATACGTATACGTTTCTTGGGTTCACGCGACCATATAGATTCAATGCTATTAAAAGCAATGGAAAAGGCTGAAGCGGAGACAAAAGACCTAACTCGCGGTACCCTGGCTGTCTGCTTAGACTACGGCGGCCACCAGGAAATTGTCGATGCCGTCAAACTCTGCCTGAAAGACAACCTGAGCAGCGAAGACATTAACGCAGAAGCAATAGAACAGCGCCTGTACTGCCCTGATATTCCGCCGCTTGACCTTGTGGTCCGGACCTCGGGCGAGCAGCGCATCAGTAACTTTATGTTGTGGCGCATTTACTATAGCGAGCTACTTTTTTTGCAAAAACACTGGCCTGACATGACAAAAACGGACGTTACCGCTATCATAGAAGAGTATGACCGAAGGTCACGAAGATTTGGGGGATAGATGTCTATAGTACTGCTTGTTATCGGTTTATTGTTGTTCGTTGGCCTGGTCGTTATCCATGAATTCGGCCATTTTTTAACTGCCCGCCGCAATGGTGTAGAAGTCGAAGAATTTGGTATTGGGTTTCCGCCACGTGCCTGGAGCAAAAAAACCAAAGAAGGTTTTATCTTTAGCCTGAACTGGTTGCCCATTGGCGGTTTTGTTAAGCTGAAGGGCGAAACAGACGCAGCTACCGAGAAAGGAACCCTTGGCGCTGCCAGTATTTGGGCGAAGGCAAAAATTATGCTCGCCGGGGTCTTTATGAATCTGGCAGTGGCTTTTATCCTGTTGACCTTTTTAGCGCTCGTGGGCATGCCGCAGCTACTCGATAACCAATATACGTATGCAGGCGATACGACAATAGCGCGCAATGAAGTGTTAGTTGGCACCGTAGAAAAAGATTCGCCCGCCGCAAAGGCAGGGCTTAGCCCCAGAGACCGGCTTATCTCTATAGCCGACGGGGGCAAAACATACACGATTACCAACGCGAACCAGCTGCCATCGGTTACAAAATCGCTCGCCGGCAAGAAGCTCACGGTTGCGTATGAGCGAAAAGGGCAGCTTAAGAGTACGACGCTGACGCTTCGCGACCAAAAAACAGTCGACGCAAGCAAAAAGACCGGCCATGCCAAAGGATATTTAGGCGTATCTCCGGCAGAGTTTACCTTAACCAGGTCGACGTGGTCGGCACCAATCGTTGCCGCCCGTCTGCTATGGCAGTTTACGACGGCAACTTTCCAAGGCTTAGGGACGGCCCTCAGTGCGCTTTTCCATGGTAACGGCAGTAAGGCGGCCGAACAAGTTTCCGGTCCGGTGGGCATCATCGTGATCTTAAAGGACGGCAGTTTACTCGGTTATGAGTTCGTCCTCATGATTATCNCTATTATTTCTCTGACCTTGGCGCTTATGAACGTATTGCCGATTCCTGCGCTGGATGGTGGACGTCTCTTTATGATGTTGCTTTCGCAGCTTTCCCTCAAACTAACAGGGAAGCGTATGTCGGAAAAAACCGAAGAAACCATTGTAGGCGCCAGCTTTATTGCACTTTTGTCGCTCATAGTACTTATAACCGTAGTAGATGTCCGGCGATTCTTCTAAACCGGCAGTAAAAGCGGCGTCAAAGCCTCTGTGGAACCCTGTAACAGCAATCCTGGTCGTTATTGTTATCGTGCTGCTGATGCCCATAGTATTGCAGACGACTATGCTCTTTGTGCCGCAGATTTTTGGCGTTACCGGTAAAGAGGCCGCCCACTGGTTATCCAGTTCTACGTTCGCAAACTTTCTCTATGTGGTATGTATAGAAGCGATATCGGTAGGGGTGCTAGCGTGGTTTCTTAAAAGGCGCAAAGCGCCATTTTGGACGTCGCTGGGGCTTCGCCGGCCAAAATGGTCGGATGCCGGCTACACGCTCATCGGTGTTGTCGCCTATTTCGCACTGTTTGCTATTATGCTCAGCGTTATACAACTCATGACCGATATCGACACCACTAAAGAACAGGCATTGGGTTTCGATAGGGGTATTAGCGGGCTTAACTTAGTGTTGGCTTTTTGTAGTCTGGTGATTTTACCGCCGTTCGCGGAGGAGTTGACATTCCGGGGTTTCTTGTACGGCACGCTCCGTCGTTACAATGTTTCTATAATCGTGCCCGTGCTTGTCACCAGTTTGCTTTTTGGCTTTTTCCATCTGTTTGGCGGCGCAGATGGCAGCTTATTATGGATAGCTGCCATAGACACCTTTACGCTGTCTCTTATCCTGTGTGTACTGCGCGAAAAGACCGGCGGTATCTGGGCCTGTATCGCACTACACATGCTCAAGAATTGCTTCGTATTTGTTAACCTCTTCATTATTAGCGCCAGATAGGCTACAATAAACCGATATGAAACGGTCCGTATACCTACGTACATTCCCGATGCCGCTTTGCCGGTAGTATTTTTCTTTTGCAAGCGACGTAACATAATGTAAACAATCAGACCATAAGGAGTGAACGACATGAAAATGACGCAATTGTTCACGAAGACGACAAAAAATGCGCCTGCCGATGAGCAGGCTAAGAATGCTCAACTGCTTATAAAGGCCGGCTTCGTACATAAAGAGATGGCGGGTGTATACGCCTTTCTGCCGCTGGGCAAACGGGTACTTGATAATATTGCCCAAATCGTACGCGAAGAAATGAATGCTGTTGGCGGCCAGGAAGTCCAAATGACCGTACTGCAGCCTAAAGATATCTTCGAGAAGACAGATCGCTGGGACGACGCCAAAGTGGACAACTGGTTCAAGACAAAGCTTGCCAACGGTACCGAGCTAGGCATGGGCTTAACTCACGAAGAGCCTATCGTGGACGCGTTAAAAGAGTTTATCGGCTCGTATAAGGACTTGCCAGTAAGCGTATACCAGATCCAAAGCAAGTTCCGTAATGAGCTACGCGCAAAGAGTGGCTTACTTCGTGGCCGTGAATTCATCATGAAGGATATGTATTCGTTTGCGCGTTCGCAAGATGAACACACTGAGGTATATGAAAAGGTGGCATCTGCATACCACAAGGTGTACGAACGATTGGGGCTTGGTGACATTACCTATCGTACCTTTGCGGATGGCGGTTATTTTACCGAAAGGTTTAGCGACGAGTTTCAGACCCGTAGTGAGATTGGTGAAGACCTGGTATTTCATGTGCCAGACACGAAACTATACTACAACCAAGAAGTGGCAAGTTCCCGTATCCCACGCCCTAATCCCGTGCAGATTGCTCAAGATATGAAGGAAGTTGAGGGCAAAGATATCATTGGTGTCCAAGCGCTTTTGAAGCACCTGGATATTACGATCGAGCAAAGCACAAAAACGCTTTTTTATGTTACTGACGACGGTAATTTTATCGCTGCAGCGCTACGTTCTGATTACGATATCAATGAGATTAAGCTGGCGAAAGTCGTCGGATGTAAATCATTAAAACTTGCCGATGAGTCACTAGTCAAGCAGAAGACTAATGCCGAAACTGGCTATGCAGGGCTGCTGAATCTTCCGGCGGATATACCTGTATATTGTGACGATTCACTGGACGGTTTATGCAATTTTGAGACTGGCGCCAACAGGACGCACTACCATGCGGTTAATGTTAATTTTGGCCGAGACGTACCAAAGCCAAAAAACTTTTACGATTTTAAAGAAGCTAAAAAAGGTGATCTACACCCAGAAACAGGCAAAGAATACGAAGTATTTACTGCATGTGAAGTAGGTAATATTTTCCCATTAGAGAGCAAGTATACTGATGCGCTTAATGTCTACTATACTGACGAAAAGGGTAATCAGCATTCTATCATTATGGGGTGTTACGGTATTGGTATTAGCCGCGTAATGGGACTAATCGCCGAGATTTTTGCCGACAGCAAAGGGATGGTGTGGCCAGAAAGTATCGCGCCTGCTCAAGTGTATCTTGCCCCTGTTGGTAAGGGTTCCGAAGTATCTCAGGCGGCAGAAGATGTTTATAACTACTTGACCGCCGCCGGGATTGAGGTATTATATGACGACCGAGACATGAGACCCGGTGAAAAATTTGCCGATGCTGACCTAATGGGATTGCCGTACCGTGTAGTAGTGAGTGAAAAGACGCTTGCCGGCCGCCAGTACGAGGTAAAATCTCGTACGAGCGACGAGGTGGAGTTACTCGACAAAGATGGAATGCTAAAAAGAGTTACTCCCAAAAGGCAGCTTAATTGATATAATCGGCATAAGGACAGGCACATAACCGCTTCAGCAGAAGGAGACATGTAACATGAAGAAACAATTCCATCTGACCCAACAAGGCGTCGACGAACTAAGAAAAGAGCTCACCGAGCTTGTCGCGTTACGTTCCGAAATCGCAAACCGTATTAAGACTGCCCGCGAATTCGGTGATTTAAGCGAAAATATGGAATATAGTGCTGCCCGCCAGGATCAAGAACGTAACGAAGCCCGTATTACCGAGATTGACCATATCTTGGCTAACGTACAAGTTATTACTACCCCAAACAATGATAGCAAGGTTGTACTTGGCTCTACAGTAAAGCTTAAGAGCGACTCCGGTAAAGTAAAGCAGTTCCAGGTTGTCGGTACCGTAGAAGCAGATCCGCTTAACGGTAAGATATCCGACGAGTCTCCTATTGGACAAGCCCTTATGGGTAAGAAGGAAGGCGAAAAGATCGAGATTAAGACGCCTACCGAAACCACCAGCTACACAATCGACGATATCAGTTAGTAAAATACCATACATGTCTTTTGAGAGCTCCGGACGTGTTTCGGAGCTTTTTCTCTGTAAATATGTTAAAATATAAATCAATAAGGACACTATTATGAATTGGCTGAACCAAATAGTTGCAGATCTGATCGCCCGCCATCCCGAAGGTGAGGTTCTCATTGAATCAGGCGGGTCTCCGAGCGGTACCCATCACATAGGTCACATGCGTGAGTTTGTTACTGCCGACGCTATCATGCTTGAACTCCGACGTCGTGGCCGGCAAGCGCGTCATATTTATTTTGCAGATGACCTGGATGGTCTGCGGAAAATCCCCGTAAATGTGCCAGAAGACTTTAAGCAGTATCTGGGCATGCCATTATGCGATGTCCCTGCACCTGACGGAAGTAATCAATCCTATGCTGACTTTTTCCTTGCTCAGCTTGAGCGATCGACGGCCGCGCTTGGTGTGGAAGTAACGTTTATCAGGGCACACGAAAAATATCGTTCCGGCTTTTTTGTGCCGGCTATCGAACGCAGTCTTGAGCATATTCCAGAGGCACGCAAGGCTCTGGAGACTATTTCCGGCCGCAAGCTTGATGATAGCTGGTCTCCTATTCAGGTACTCGAAAACGGCCGTCTTAAAAACCGTCAGTTTGTTAGTATCGACACTGCTGCCAAAACGATTCGTTACAAAGATGCTGAAGGGCAAGAGCGCACGGCACGCTATGACATTGGTGAAGTTAAGATGGACTGGCGTCTGGACTGGCCTGGCCGCTGGTGGCTCCAGGGCGTTATGTGCGAGCCGTCTGGCCGTGACCACATGACCAAGGGTGGCTCATATGATACCGGCGTGCAGATTATGCATGACGTGTACGAAGGCGAGGCTCCATATCCGGTTGCTTACGACTTTATCAACATGGTAGGTGATACCAAAAAAATGAGCGCCAGTAAAGGTACAGGTCTTGACGCCGAAGAAGGTTCGACCATCATGCCACCAGAAGTTGTCCGCTATTTCATTTTGCGTGCTGCCCCAAGCAAGCGTCTGTACTTTGATCCAATCAACGGCGTTGTTCAGCTCATGGACGAATTTGCCGCTTTGGCCGCTAAACCCGACAAAACAGAAGCTGAAGAGCAGCTATTGTACATCTGCACCAAGGGCCAAGACCATAAAACGGTCAGCCGTGTCCCATTTTCTCATCTTGTCGCCAGTTATCAGTCTTCGCTTCGTGATGCCGATAAAACCCTGGATGTTGTACGGCGTACCGAATACCGCGCCATTGTTGAGCAAGATGCCGAAATCATCCGTAACGAACTGCGGTTTATCGATGCATGGCTTGATAAGCGGGCTCCCGAAGATGTAAAGTTCGCGCTGCTGAATGTCGTAGATATCCATGACTTTACCGCAGATGAACAAGCCTTTCTGCGTACACTTGGTGAAAAGGTTGCCACAGCTCCTACTGATGCTGACGGCGCCTGGTTCCACAATGCCATTTACGAGCTTAAAGATACCTCAGGACTTGCACCGAAAGAAATGTTTACGACGTTATATCGGGCTATCATAGGCAAGACCTCTGGTCCTCGGGCAGGCTGGTTCTTGTCGATTTTGCCGCGTGACTGGCTTGTCCGTCGTTTGGCACTGCAGGCAGACACTACTAACGAACCATTGAAGGTAGGGTAGAGGCAATGGCTAGAGACAACCCCCACCTAAGAGGTTACCTAGCCACAATTGAAGATGACTTTGATCGTGCTTATGCTTCGGATATTGAACCACCGACACGTTACAGCGTCGAGATGATGCTTTCCCGGATGATGATTAAGGGGTATATTGCTGACCTGCCTTCTGTTGAGCGGACATTCCGCGCTATCGGCAGTCGGATACACCTTCTCGCTGCAGATAGGCGTATGTTCCCTCGTCAGCCCCGATATGTCGTACCAAGGGATAGCCAGCCGGACTATGGCTTAGTGGTCACTACGACACACGAAGCATTTGAGAAGTGGACACAAGAGCGCTGGTGGCCCGCATACCGATTCTATGTATCTCCTGAGGACAACTTACAACGGCTGGAGACAACAGGGTTCTTGGTATCGTATGAAGACCAAGTTCCTGGCCGTGCCATACATACAGATACGGAATTGGACTTATATTTAAATCCGACCTCACCTAGGTCCGACCAAAACTATCCGGATCAGGTGATAACCGCTGACCAGCATCCATATCATCAATAAGTGTTATATCTTCATCGGATAATTCGAAGTCAAATATAGTGGCATTTTCCCATATGCGTTCCGGGGTGACTGATTTTGGAATGACAATCAAATCACTCTGGATGTGCCAGCGTAGGATAATCTGAGCTGGCGTACGGTTGTGCATAGCAGCTAGCTGCTTGATAACCGGGTCTTCAAATAGCTCTCCGGCTCGCATAAGTGGACTATACGATTCAACGCGTATGCCATGCCGTTCACAGAACGTGCGTGTTTCTCGTTGTTGTAGTTTCGGGTGCAGTTCGATCTGATTAACCATCGGCTGTATTTCGCAATGCTGTAACAGAGTGTCCAGATGATGCGGCTTAAAGTTAGATACGCCGATGGCACGGATGCGTTTGTCTTTATATAGTTTTTCCAGTGCTTTCCAAGCATCTATATAGCTTTCATCCAAGAGGGGCCAGTGTATAAGATAGAGGTCAAGATATTCGAGCCCTAGACGTGCCAGTGATTCATCAAAGGCTCGAAGGGCGGCATCGTAGGCGTGGTCACCATTCCATAGTTTTGATGTGATAAACAGCTCTTCGCGGGGAATACGAGAGTCCGCGATGGCTTTTCCGACGCCTTCTTCGTTGCCATAGATGGCGGCGGTGTCGATCATTCGATAGCCAGCTTTGAAAGCGGTGGCGATGGCTTGTTCAACCTCAGTACCGTTTTTAGCTTGCCATACCCCAAGTCCGAATTGTGGCATCCTAACGCCATTTTGTAGTGTCACTTGAGGAATCATTGTTTCGGACATAGCGCCTCCTTGCAGTTATCCGTTAAGTATAAAAGCTCCATAGTATAAAAAGTATAAGATCGTTCACACCGGACTGACGGTGTTGCATACATACGATTTTATTGTAAAATATATAGATGTTTTCAGAATTGCGGCAGGCCTATAAGGAATCGAACGGCGCGGCTTTACTCGCACATTCCGGCCTAGCCTATCTTGCTGGTGTAAGCCTATATGGAATTAACAACTTTATTAGGGATTCCTCGTGGCGCGGAGCATTACCAGACGTCATCGATTATGCCAACCACTGTGGAAACATTGATCCTTCTATTGTAGCCACTACCATGCCTACGACGCTTGCTGGGATGGTTGCGCATATGATAGTGGGATATAAGCCTTCGCGCAAAGCGGCAGTTATCACAGCCGGTATTGGCGCGGCAGTTGGAATAGGACTTAACGTAGCCGTAGAAGTTGAACCGTTTGCGCATGTTGTTGCGCCTGAATTTAATGATGGCAAGTATTCGGGTGGTGATCCGATCGATCTGGGTTACGGCACGGTTACTTCATTAGCCACCGGCATACTGCTTGCTCGTGTACTTGCCCGCAAGTCTGAGGGGTATGCAGATCCACTGTGCATTGAAACGTCGGCAGCCGAAGCGACCTCTTTGCCGGATGTTCGTAGTGAGATCGTTCCTTATGATACTCCTCCGTATCCACCGATTGATTAATTAATAAGGGGTACGTATACTAAAAGTATGAGTCAGCAGGCGAGTGATATAGCATTGTTGCAACAGAAGATTGTTGCCTTTCGGGACGCACGCAATTGGAAGCAATTCCATAACCCCAAAGACCTTTCTATCTCACTGGTGTTAGAGGCTACGGAGTTACTCGAGCATTTTCAATGGAAAAATGCGGATGAAATGTCAGCCCACATTACCGATAAAAAAGAGGATGTTGCCGACGAGCTGGCTGACGTGCTGTACTGGGCTTTGCTTATCGCTCATGACCTAGGTATCGACGCCAAACAAGCTATCTTAAACAAGCTCGAAAAGAATGGCCAGAAATACCCAGCCGACAAGGCGTCCGGCAATCATAAAAAATACACCGAATTGGTATAGTTATCCAAAGCATCAATTATGTACCATCATCGTAAAGCACTTAAGCGGTATAGGAGTTACCCAAGGCCAAAATCTGACGAATGTCACTTTTGTGGCAAGGATCAGGTCGCTATCGTAGCCGAAACCGAACACGCCCGTATTATTCGTAATCGGGTCTCTTACGACGTGTGGGAGTTGCGCAAAGTCGTAGAGCATCTTATGGTTATTCCCAAACGGCACGTTACATCCCTGAAAGATCTGGATGATGCAGAACGCAACGATATCATGAAAGTTATCGGTGATTATGAATCGCAGGGTTACAACATTTACGCCCGTTCCGCGGGCAATCTGATGCGCTCGGTGCCGCACCAGCATACACACCTTATCAAAACGGCTGGCAGGTTAGCTAAGCTTACGTTTTACCTCAAAAAACCGTATATTTTTATCAAGCTGTAGTCCGCTTGATGTGACGAAAATCCTGTTTAGATAGTATAAAAATTCACAGTCCGCTTATGGTCTCCCACCTACAATTATGAGTAGAAAGGAGATGATACCATGCGAGGATTAACAATTACCTCATACATCGGACAAGAAAATCTACCGATTAAGCGTCGCAAAGATAGCTGGCATGTCAACTACTACCGTTTTGCCGGTTGCTGACCAAATCAATTATTATTCATATATGGAGCAGGCTACGGCTATGCTCCATTTTTTATATGTAATTATCGAACATTGTTAAATATTTTAACGTACGAGCGTAGCCAAAAGGGTACCATGCCCAGACAAAATTGAAAGAAGGAATGTATTATGGAACCCGACACAATGGATGCCAAAGAATTATTTTTGCGGTCTTTAGACCAGGCGACCGCTGTTGTCGACCAAGTTTCGGTCGAAGATTTCCATAATGCTACTCCCGACACCGACTGGACGCTGCGCGACCTCGTAGAGCATACGCTATACGAACTGAGCTGGACAAAAGATATCGTTGCAGGCAAGACGATTGAACAAGTAGATGATATATATGATGATGATTTGATCGGCGGGCACTTACAAACCAGCTGGCACGAAGCCGCCGATGCTGCCCGCCACGCGATTGTAGGTGCATCGTTAGACGATACCGCGCATTTGTCTTACGGCGATACAACGGTAGAGGATTATCTTATGCAAGCTGGCAGTGACCAGCTTATCCATACCTGGGACTTAGCGACTTCACTTGGTATCGAAGTCAGCTTCGACGAAGACTTGCTTGAAGCAGTCTACGAATACATGCGTACCCAGCAAAAATCATGGCAGGCAAGTGGATTGCTTGCCCCGCCAGTTGAGGTATCCCAGCAAGCGCCATTGCAAACAAGATTGCTGGCGCTCACTGGCCGGGCCGTATAGGCTAGACAGCTTGCAGGGCGGCTTCGCGTTTGATGATTTGACGAAGTTCATGGTCAATATTTTCACCGCGGCGTAAGGCCAGGTTACCGATACTTAAGCCGCTACACGCTTTACGGTTGTCGTCAGTATCAAGCAGTTCTGCCATCCTTGCCATACGGTCAAGCTGCCAGTCGGCTTCAGTACGTACCATATGTTGGGTTTCTGCCTCGTCTGGCATCGGCATGCCATCCCGGGCATTAAGTACTTGGCGGTTTGCTGCAATCATAGAAGTGAATACGCCAAGTGCATTAGCTGCGGTATCAGGTACTAGCAAGGTGCCTTGGCCACGAAGCCGTATGTCGGCTTCTGCTGTCGTCGTGCCGTTACCAGCCTCTACGATGGCGCGTGCTCGGCTATAACCTACGGTGCGTGCATTGTATACATTAGGTACGGCTGCGGGGACGGCGATATCAACAGGAACAGCGAGCAAGTCGTTAGGATCACCGGTGACAGTGAACTTAAGGTCGGGTTGGTTCTCTTTAACCGCTGCGACAATTGCCGCAATTTTATTATTATTCCAGCGAGCGTCGTCCTTAAAGTTGGCGTTGTCAAAGATTTCTTCTACCATTTTTTCGGTGATGCGAATACCTTCGGCGTGCGGATCCTTACTAAGACCGTCAACAATGATCGTTCCATGCTGGTCGCTGAAACATTTGATACGGAAGGTTTTGCCATCCCGCTCAGTCTCCCGGTGTTTATCGGCAAAGTAGGCAGCCCAGCCTCCTACGTTACCGGCGCCGCCTATGCTAAGGTCGTATACTTCTTTATCACCAAGTTTTTCGGCTGCAAAGTTGATAGCACGGTATACGCCGTAACCGGTTGATTTTGTCCTAAATTCCAAACCCTGGAATAGTTCATTTGCAGAAGTACCGGTAATAGAGGCACGCCAATTCGGATCTTCGGGATTAGCTTGGTGATATGTCCAGGCAAAGGCATCCATATAGTCAGGGTGGTTCGTGCCCATGTCTCCAGCAGGAACACTGTTACCGTAGCCTGCAATTCCTAAACGGTGCATGGACAAAGCAATACCACCGAATAGACTTTGCTTTTCTGTATGTGAAAGACTGTGCGGGTTTGCAGCGATAACCAACTTACCGCCGTCAACCGGGTTGCCATCTATGTCAACTAAGCCCATTTGCGCATTTTTAGCGCCCATCTCAACAGGCAGCTCTTCCAGGTTTCCCCACGGATTACTATCAGTGATGCGTGAACCACCTTTTTTAAGCGTACCTTCTGGGCCGGAGTGACCACGTTTTGCCTCTACGTAGCGTACGGTACCTTCGTCCATCGCCACAGGGATGCTACCAAGGTTATGGACGGTGACTTGCTGGTCGGCCAGAATATCCTCAATAGTATTACGGGGTAAACCCATGTCTAAACCAGCTTCCATTTGTGCACGTACGAGTGTTTCAAGCGCCATTTTGTCCTCCAAAAAATAAAAAATTAAAAACTGCTTCGTCATTGCGAAAGCAGTGAAGCGGCGATTAAGGCCTATTGGCGGTTGCCGCGATGCCCATACTATAGTCCTATGTAACACAAAATACACGTAAAAAGTGTTTCAAATTTACAATGGTTAAGTGTTTATGCCGTTCACTACCATGCTGACACTTTTAGGCGTATGATATAGCTTATGGCAAATTGGAAAGGACATGTGATCGGCGGGGTTGCGCTCGGTGGTGCATATGTGGCGGCGCTTAGTTATGTGCCTGTTGAACGGCTGGCGGAACACGCCGGCTTATTGCATGACTGGCAGGCGCTTGCAGCGATTTTTGTGCTCAGCACGTTATTTGCTTTATTTCCGGATATAGACACCAACTCAAAGGGACAGAATATTTTTTATGGCATAGCGCTGGTGGCGGACATCATATTGCTTTGGCATGGTGATATCCAAGCGGCTGCATATTTAGGCCTTGTTGCTATGTTGCCGGTAGTAGGTAAACACCGTGGCTGGACACACAGCAAACCAGCCATGCTGCTGATACCCATACCATTGATCGCTCTCCCTTACTTATATAACAAAGAAATGCTGCCGATAGCCATTATCTATTATGGCGCAGCAGTGGCGGGCTACTTTAGCCACTTATTGCTGGACGGCCTGATTATCAAATGGTTCCGTGTTAAGACGCGTGTATTCGCAGACTAGTTTCCTGCTATAGTTAAGGTATGAAACATGTACGACGGTACGTTGGCATTATCGTAATGATAGCTGCCGTAATGAGTACGGGCATAGCGGGGAGCAAAGTACACGCCCTTAATACCAACGACTTTTCGTTCGATTCTTTTAAAGCCGATTATTACTTAAGCCGCGATGCTGCCCGCCACTCGCACCTTAAGGTGGTGGAACATTTAGTCGCTGAGTTCCCATACTACAACCAGAACCATGGTATCGAGCGTGCAATACCCAAGACATACGATAAGCATTCCGTCAGATTGCATATCGACGCCGTCACGGATGACAAAGGCAACGGCCTTCAATACTCGACGTATGACTCTAATGACAATGAAGTGCTGCGGATAGGTGATGCTGATACGTACGTTCACGGCAGACAGACGTACACTATCACGTACTCGATGCAGGATGTGACAAGAGGTTTTAACGACCACGATGAATTATTTTGGAATACTAACGGTACCCAATGGCAACAGCCTTTTGGGGAAGTCACGGCTAACCTACACCTTGATAAAAGTCTAGCGGATACATACAACAACCAGCTACGCTGCGTGCAGGGAGCATATGGCGCCTCTAATCCATGTCAGGCGGGGGGTAGTCTACAAGCTGACGAACAAGTTCTAACGTTTACGTCCACCGGCTCCCTTATGCCTGGAGAAAACCTCAGCTATGTAGCGGGTTTTAAACAAGGCAGCTTTGCCGCATATCAGCCGACAACATGGGAGCGTATCTACCCGATACTGCTAAAACTGTATATTGTACTTAACGTAGGCGGATTTATTGCTTTAGTCGTCTACGCTATACGTCTGGCACGGTCAATAGGGAAGTCGGCTCCCGGCAAAGGGGTAATCGTACCTGAGTACACACCTCCAAAAGATATGAGCGTACTACTGTCGGCGGTGACAATCGGCGCCTTTAGCAAGGCGTTAACGGCGCAAGTGATCGATCTGGCGGTCAGGCATTACATCAAAATTTACGAGGTCGACCGCAAGCGTCTATTTGGTAAAAAACGCAGTTACGAGTTAGAGATAGTAAAAAGTATCGATGACTTAGCACCCGAAGAACAAAAATTTGTTCAAATGTTATTCGGTTCTACAGAGGTGGGACGCCGCATAGATACCGATTATATGGCCAAGACTGCCCGAAGCAGCCTACAGCCGCTCTCTAAAGATATGGTCGAACAAGCCAAAACAGAAGGTATTTACAGAGAAGATCTTAAGGCGCTTAAAAAACGCTATTACAAAAAAGCCATCCTAATCCTTGTACTGAGTATCGTCCTGCTGAGCGCTGGCCTGTTTGCCGGAAGCCTTGTACTGATCATTTATATCTCCACTATGTTGCCGCTTTCCGAAAAGGGTGCCGCCAAGCGCGATTACCTCGAAGGACTTAAAATGTACATGAAGCTGGCGGAAGCCGAACGTTTACGTGTATTGCAAAGCCCCGAGGGCGCCGAAAAGCTACCGGTGGGCACCGATCCATCCGACAAAAAGCAGCTCGTTAAGCTGTATGAACGGTTGCTGCCCTACGCAATGCTGTACGGCATCGAAAAGGAATGGGCGATGCAGTTTGCCGTTCTATACGACCAGCCACCCGATTGGTATGCCGGTAACTGGACTACCTTTAATGCGGCTGTTTTTGCATCGTCATTCAACAATTTTAACTCGATGAGTCAGACATCGTTCGCACCGCCGAGCAATTCATCATCGAGCGGTTTTTCTGGTGGCGGCTTCTCCGGCGGAGGCGGTGGCGGTGGAGGTGGCGGAGGCTGGTAAGCCTGCTGTCACTACCGGTAAGCTCTGAGTCTTGGTTCGCCACCTGATTCTTGCTGATTTGAAGCTAATATTGTAAAGTTTATGTTAACGATGAGTAATATTGAACTGGGCGTCGCTCCGGATTGGGCCCAGCGTGCCCGAGAAATTCTTGGTGAACGCGGAAGCCGTGCACGTGCCGTTTTGCCCGATCCCGAAGATGATAGCTGGTGGTTCCGGGATTTTGAAGCGGCCGGTAGCTGTGACGATACCGGGCTATCTCCCTTTGGTACCGTCCACGAGGCTGAAAAACACTTTTCTATACTGGAACAGACAAAAGATATAGGAGTGCCGCCGCGGTCATACTACATTGATTCCCACGGATATCCTACGCCACCCGGTGCACTCATGCGGGTACGCGCTATGCGCTCCGGGTTCGAACTGGATACCGATGATTTACTAGAAATTCCCGAAATATTCGTGCAGCCTCTACAGGCGGTACGCCGGGGCCTGCAAAAGTATTACCACTGGATCAGAAAAACCAATCAGCCATACTTTCTAGATGATATAGCCGGTTCACGACAGTATATGTATGGAAGATTAGGCTATCACCTTGAAAATTCGGTGCAGCTCATTGATGTTGAACCACGCCTGAATCTCGTTGACTCGACCGCCTGGTGGCACCAGCAAATAGAATTTTATGACTGGGCGATAAGGATATAAAAAAGAAAAAGACCCGGACGAACCGGGTCTTTTAACGCGTTAGAAGTGTAATTACTTCTGGCGGCGTTTGATAACCATCATACGGCCAGCGTATGCTGCACCTGCGCTTGTAAGCGCGGCTACAGGAGCAAAGAACTCAGATGCACCAGTTGAAGGCAATGCTTCAGGGGTAGGTGTAGCTGCTGGTTGAGGCGTGGGCGTAGGTGTAGGAGTCTCAGGAGTCTTTGGGGTCTCCGGAGTCTTGGGCTGCTCAGGTGTCTTAGGAACAGTCACCTTAACATCGGCTACATCACAACCTTGTTGTGGGTTGTCCTTCACCTGGCTGTCACCAGTAAAGCAAGCTTTGTTCTCAATAACATCACCATCTTTGCTAGACGTTACTTTTACGATGTACTCTTTAGTGACGCTCTGACCTGGCTTAACGGTGCCAAGGTCTTCAGAAATAGCTTTCTTAGATGGGTCGCTTACGAGTTCTACGCCTGCTGGCAGTGTGTCGGTAAGCTTGGTGTAGTACATGTCATTTGAGTTGTTGCCGGCGGCATCACCAGTGTTGCTTACGACGATAACGTATTTAAGGACATCACCGGGCTTAGCGGCCACAGCTGCAGCAGCGCCATTGGCGTCACTGAGTGTACTGCCTGTAGTCTGGTTTTGTACAGACTTCTTGATTGTGCCCTTTGGGTGCCATGCAAATGCTGGACTAGCGATAGCCGTTGCGGCCAAAACGCCAGTTACTCCTGCCATAGCAAGGGTTTTAGAAACTTTCATACCTCTTAACTCCTTCCAAAATTACATTCCGAAGTCGTCTCACATAGGCTCCGAAAGAGATATGCAAGCATTATAGCGTATAATAGTATATTAGTCAATAATATAAGCATAAAAGCAATATTAGCACCGAATCCTTACGAGAGGCGATACTATAGACAATTATAATTTTATATGATACAATATACGTATTAAACGCTAAAACAAATTATATTTTATGTCAGAATTTCCTCACGCTCCATCGATATCAGAATACAGGCCAGATGCTATACCTCTTGTATCTCTTAGCTCGTATGACATTACAGCCAATCGACAACCTGACGGACGCCTCGTAACGACCCAACAACTCGATCAAATACGCCTCGGAGTACTTGAAGAAAACTTTCACCCGGATGTCCGAGTTCCACAAGAGATAGCCTTTACTGTCGGCGATAGTAGGCATAGTGTATTCTCGGCAGAACAGTTACCAACCGTCCAGGCAAAATTAAGAGAGGAAGCTGCCAGGAGAGGATTAAAGGTGCGCACAAGCGTATCCTCGAATGGTTCATCAGAAACTGCTCCTTGGGTCCATGCGGAATATGGTGAAAACGGTAAACTCGAAGGTGTTGAAGAGCTTTCGCCCGAACTCATAAAAACCTTTATTATTACCGACGGTAAAACGCTCGATGGCAGGTCTCCGACTCGGGGCCAGCAAGCGGTAAGTAATCTTCAGGCACATTGGTACGAGGGAGCGCTATGGGCGCGACGGAGTGGCGGTAAACAAGGGCAGGCATCACCAGCTGAAAGCCATGTGAAGACGGAGCCCACAGATGAGATAGCCGTACATCCAGCCGCAGCTGCCATTAACGGTGTAGGCGGTATGCTAAGTGGGCTTGGTGACACTATTAGGCGTCAGCGAGAAGCATGGCAGGCTGAGGCTACAAGTCAAGGTGTTCCCGTATCGGCTTTGTCAACAAAGCGAATGAGTGCAATTGCTAAGCAAATTGCTGATGGGACATATGTTCCGCCAACCCCAAAATAGCCCCCTGCATCTACTACGATAGTACATGGGGCTAATCATGTAATTCATGACAAGCCACGTGAAAATGCTATGATTGACAGATATGCGACACGAACAGGGTACGATTATTCGTTTATTCGGAGCAGACGGGGTGGGCAAGACGACACTTGCGAGCGCCTTGGCGCAAGATCCACAATTGCAGGGACGTGTAACGACTTTTGAGGGGACACATCCAGAAACCTGGCCTGATGACGGCGTTTACGGCCGGCAGCTGGCGCAAGCCGGTATTGATGAAAATTCTGGCGAGCGAGATCATGTCGTTGATAAGATACGACGCTGCTATACACTTGCAGGTAAAGTTGCGGCTACATCAGGGGTGGTTATACTGGATTCCGACCCATTCGCTAAGACTATACTGTACAACGGATTAAGGGCTGCCAAGCAGCCTAACGTATGTCCGGGCGGTGAACTGTTGGAGCAATATAGACAGCTAAACCCTCTCATACGAAAGGCCGCCCCAGGGGCGGCATTGGTTAATATGCATGTCCGGCTAGGCCATGGCACAAGTACCGAGCATGGTCAGGTCCTTATGGAGCGTATCAATGGCCGCGGTGGGGCTAGCGTGTTTGACCCTGCTACGGCCCGCGAAGCTGGTCTGGCCCATAAGTTGGCAATAGACGTCGCTGCCTTGCTGCTTTCGCAAGGGGAGACGGTAAGGCCCGTGGTAAGCGATGACGAATTCATTACGCCATCCGTTCACGATTTGGCACAAAATATTCAGCAAACATACTTATGAAGTGCTTTATACTATACATATGATTGAGATACTTGACGTCCAGAAGGTGTATGGACGCCGTGAAAATGCATTTGTGGCGCTTAAAGATATTACTTGCACGATACCATCAGGTAGTACGGTGGCCATCGTAGGCAAAAGCGGCTCGGGTAAGTCGACGCTTATGCATATTATGGGTGGACTCGATAGTCCGACACAGGGAGAGGTTCGTATAGATGGCCGGGCGTTAGGCACAATGAAGCGCCCGGAGATTGATCGTTTCAGGGCGCATGAGCTCGGTTTTGTATTCCAGTCGTTTTTTATCGAGGGTAATCAAAGTTGCTACCAAAACGTTTCGCTGCCGCTTGAGGTCAGCCGCACGAATATACTTGAGCGCAAGGCACTTATCACAAAGGCATTAAGCCAGGTAGAGCTCGTCGATAAGATCTCGGTTAAGGCCAAATTGTTATCCGGCGGCCAAAAACAACGTCTGGCTATCGCCCGTGCAATCGTCAATAAGCCGAAATTATTATTAGCCGATGAACCTACGGGTAACTTAGATAGTGCAACCGGCGAAAAAGTGGTCGATTTACTGTTTGACCTTAACAAAGACCTGGGAAGCACGCTGGTTATCATTACTCACGATACCGAGCTTGCCGCCCGTTGTGATATGCAGATACACATTAAGGATGGAACAATCCAGGCTATTACGCATAAGAAGGGCAAACGATGAAATTGCTCGATATGCTTAAACGCAGCAGCCGCAATCTGCTGCAATCCAAGATGCGCACGTTGTTGACCGCATCGGCCATCGCAGTAGGTGGTTTTACCCTAACAGTAACCTTAGCAGCCGCAACGGGAGCCAAACAGTATACCTCTAAGATTGTCGCTGCCAATTTCGATCCCAAAGCTGTCATGGTGGCAAAAGACCGTGCACTTTTTGAGGGCAGTACTCAATCCGGCCCCAAAGTATATAACGAGGATTTGGGCACGGTGTACGGAATGCAGGTCAAGCAATTGACCCCGCAGGACGTCGCCAAAATTAAAAAAATACCGCATGTGACCAATGTACTAGAAAACTATCAGACTGACACGCAATTTATTACCCGGCCAGGCGTAAAACGCTATACCGGCACACTAAATGTATATAACAAGGGCCAAAAACCGGAAATATCCGCTGGAACACTTGACCGTGGGGTGCCGGACGGAACGGTAGTTTTACCTGAAGATTACCTTTTACTCATGTTGTTTGATGGGCCCAAAGATGCTATCGGAAAGACCATCCAGGTGCAGGTTCGGCAAGCGGCGGGAGCGACCAAGGTATTCAGCTATAAGATAGCGGCGGTTTCAACTCGTTCATCACTGGAGGCCAGTTTTTCACCGACGAGCTTGTTGCTCTCATCGGATGACGCTAAGATGGTGAACGACTTCGTAAATAAGGGCACTGTCAACGAAGGGAAGTTCCCGACGGTGACTGTTACGACTGACGGTAATCCTGCGGACGTAAAAGAAGCGTTGCGACGGGCGGGATATCCGTCACTCACTGCCGAAGACGCCCAAAAGATTATCTTCCAGATCATTAACGTTTTACAGGCGATTGTACTGGTGTTCGGACTCATCACCCTTATCGCTTCATTCTTTGGTGTAGTGAACACTCAATATATCAGTGTGCTTGAGCGCACCCGTGAAATTGGCCTTATGAAGGCACTCGGAATGGGGCGCTTTGCTGTCAGCCGGCTCTTTATCATCGAGGCTACGATCATTGGTTTTATCGGAGCCGTCGTCGGAAGCGGTCTGGCCATACTGCTAGGTACGCTGCTCAACCCGTTCATTAGTAATAAGATACACTTCGGTGACCAGAGTTTGTTAGTTTTTACATGGTGGCAGGTAGTAGCGCTGATCGCATTTTTGATGCTTGTTACTACGATTGCCGGATTGTTACCGGCCCAAAAAGCTGCCAAGCTTGACCCTATCGAGGCATTACGTACTGAATAAATAAGGAGAAACCATGAAAGCCATTTGGAATAATATTGTAATTGCCGAGGCACCCAAAGAGGACCTTATTTATATTGAGCGTACCTGGTATTTCCCGCCGTCCAGTGTACACATGCAGTATTTACGAAAAAGCGACACCCCTTATACCTGTCCCTGGAAGGGAGTATGCCAGTATTATGATGTGGGTGAAGACCAAAAATGGAGTCCTGACAGTGCCTTTTGTTACCCCGAACCTAAACCAAGTGCAATCACCATCGTTAAGAAAGATTTTTCGGGCTACATGGCCTTCTGGCGTGACGTCAGCGTCGTAGAGTAGCTTTTACGCAACCGGCAGGTCAGCCGGACGCCTGTGCCCAGAGTAATTCGAATAACTGCCGCTGAGTATCGGCAATTTCCTGGTTATATATTTCGATGCCAAAAATCTCACCGTCTTTCCAGTTGTAGTGGCTGGTAATATCATTGTATACCGTCGTACTATTGGTGATAGCAAATTTTGATGGCTCCACATACCGTGCCTGCCAGTTTACAAGGCGGGTCGTATTGTACTTAGACCGCCATTCTTTCTGACTTTTTAAAAAGCTGTCGCTAATAATGCTCCTGGAGCGACTATTATTTTCATTCTGACGTGTTACCCAGCGTTCAAAGAATGTAACACCAGTATGAACCTGCATATTCTCAGCGAGGATTGACAAAGACTCGCTGTTTTTATGTTTCGTCTGATTCCACAACATCTGCTTAACACCCTCTGGCCCTCGATAAAATTGTACTCGGGTAGCGGGTGAACTTAGGGAGTTTCGACCAAGGACGCGCTCGATAAGTTCAAGCTCATCCTGGAGGTTTTTAAGTTCTTGTTCCCGCTTTGAAATAAGGATGTGTACATTTGCGATCGGCGCCGCTTTGATGATGCCGCGCTTATATTGCGTTTCGACTTCGATAAGATTGGAATCCATAAGAGTATCTATAAGCCGGTAGATACGGGTACGCTCCACGCGTGAATTCCGCGAAAGCGCTGATATTGTTTGAGGGCCGTGCGTATGCAGCGCAAGGTATATATCAGCAATTTCTGCATCCAAACCAAGCTTTGCAAAGTATGTCCTAACCGTTTCAAGATCAGTCTTCATATCTTAATCGTACAGTTTGTGCACCTTTTGCACAATAGTTATTCACACTATAACCACAGAAGTTATGATATATGTGCAGTACATTGCACAACCCGTTGGCATACGCTATATAACAGATATACTCGCGATATCGGGGTAGTACAGGATTGTGTATTTAGGTAGCACAGGCTAGGAAATCGGCTTGATAGCAAGCGGTGTCCCGTTGAGTTGCTTGGCTAAATAGCTGTCGTGGCTAATATACAGCACGGCACCTTTGTATTGACGTAGCGCGCCTTCCAGCTCTTCGATAGAGGGCAAGTCCAGGTGGTTCGTAGGTTCGTCAAGGATGACAAGGTTTGGGGTGTTGGCGAATAACTTAATCAGCTGCAAACGGGCTTTTTGTCCTCCGGACAGGTTGCGGACGAGGTGTTCGCGGTCAGTATAGGGGTCAAATAGGTAATCACTGAGGATGCGCATGATGTCTTCGGCGGTAATGGGCAAATGAAAGTCGTCGTAGATGTGCTCGATGGCTTGGCGCAGCGTAAGGTCCAGCAACGCTCCGTTGAGCTCCTGCTCATAGGTGTTTATCACCAGTTTACTGTCAGGAATAATGCTGCCCGAAAGTAGCGTTGGTGCAGTGCGGCCAGCCGCAACACTGGTAATTGCAGTAACGAGGGTCGTCTTACCGACGCCATTCCGGCCGATAATCTGTACGCGTTGACCAGTTTGCACGGTAAGTCCGATTGGTTCAAACAAAGGCTGCTCATAACCAACCTGGACATCTTTGAGCTGCAAGAGGTCGCGTGTCCGCTCCTGGTGTCCCAGGCGTCGGATACGAATAGACTTCGCTTTGTGCTTTTGGTAACTTTCTTCAATTTTTGGCCTGAGGCTGCCAATCGATTCCTGGTCGATCCAAAACGACGGACGTTCTTCGCTTTGCAGTTCTTTTAACTCTTTAAGCAGCTTATTTTCCATGACCACAAAGGGGTTCTTCTTGTCGGCGGTGCCGCCCCAGGCAGCTTTTTTGCTTCGTGCAAATTGGATCTGTTTTTTAATATTTACGATGCGCCGCTGCACGGTGTCGTATTCGTTGAGGTCGTTGGCGGTGCGGGTAGCATTTTGTTGGAGATACGCGTTGTAATTACCCGGGAAGGAGTGGGCGATCATATCCTTGATTTCGATGATACGGCTGACTTGCTGCAACAGATCACGGTCATGAGTAATGACAACCACAGCATGTTTGGCGGCCGCAAACCACTTCAAAAAAGCTTCTTTGGCGACGTAGTCCATGTGGTTGGTCGGTTCGTCGATAAGGGCGATATCGGCGTCAGAATGTTCGACGCGTATAAGCTCTACGAACCGCTTCTGGCCACCGGATAAGCTTTGCATAGGACGGTCGGCGGCGTCACCGAGCTGATATTCTTCAAGCGATTGCCGTACACGGTCGGGTGCAGTGTAATGCTCCAGCTGTGAAAAACGCTCCAGTGCCTCGCTGTATGTGGTAATTTTACGAATATTTTCACCCATGGTTTCGGGGTACGTGTCGATAATGTATTTCAGCTTGGCATACTCCGGCAAGTGCTGCACGATGTAATCGATCACCGTTTGGTCGGCGACATCATGGTGCTCCTGACGCGTGGCAACGATACGGACACCATTACGGTAGGTGATACTGCCACTATAATCGGTATCCTGGCCGGTGAGCATGCCGAAAAGCGTCGTTTTTCCAACGCCGTTACGGCCAATAATCGCCAGCTTTTCGCGGTCTTCAACTGAGAATGTAAGACCCTGAAAAAGTTGCTTGTTGCCGATCGATTTTTGGGTGATATCGATAGTTACCAGCATGATCGTTAACTATAACAGATATAAAATTGTTGTAAAGAAATCAAAATAACAACGTAGCTACTGGTATACTACCTATATGAAAACCGAAGAAGCGATTTTTGCAGCAGGCTGTTTTTGGGGAGTGCAGTTTTACTTTGATCAGGTACCCGGTGTTGTTCGGACAGTAGTCGGGTACATCGGCGGTCACACCGAAAATCCTACGTACGAAGAAGTATGTTCACACGCCACGGGCCACGCCGAAGCGGTCCGCATCGTCTTCGACCCAGAGCAGGTGAGTTACAAAACGCTCGTGCAGCAATTTTTTAGGATGCACGACCCGACCCAACGTAATCGCCAGGGTCCTGACATCGGCGACGAATACAGGACAGCAATTTTTTACCTGACAGACACCCAGCGAACCATTGCCGAACAAGTGCGCAGCAACGTGCAAACAACATTGAACAAACAAGTAGTCACCGAAATTACACTAGCCAGTACGTTTTACGAAGCCGAAGCTTACCACCAGAAATTTTCTGAACGTACAGGTATCGGAATGTGTCATATCCCTTATGAACCGATAAAAGATGATACACTGTAGGCATGGCAAAAACAACGAGTGTGAGTAAAACAAAAACGGTCCCGATACCATTCCCCGGTCTTAATAAATGGAACTCCTGGCTCGCAATTATTCATGCGGTGCAGGGTGCCGTAATATTATTGCTCAGTATGACACGGGTTTTCCCGGTGCAGACCAGCTATCTGACGGTTGACCCTATCGCCACTGACCTGGCTGGCCATCCGGTCTTGGCCAATGCAACCAGACACTTATTTGATATTAATTTAGCGTATCTTGTGGCGGCATTTTTCTTCATGTCGGCGATTGCCCACGGGATAGTTGCTACGGTATATCGTGAGCGATACGAAGCCGGCCTCAAAAAGAAGATAAACCGCGCCCGCTGGATCGAATACGCATTCAGCGCCAGCACTATGATGGTTGGCATCGCCGTGTTAAGCGGCGTGGCCGAACTTTCAACGCTAGTCCTTATTTTTATACTGGATGCCGTCATGAATCTGCTCGGTCTGGTTATGGAGACACACAACCAGGGTAAGGCCCGCGTCAGTTGGCTATCGTATATCGTAGGCTGCATCGCCGGTATAGGACCCTGGATTGTTTTTGGCATCTACCTATATAGCAGTAATGTTTTCGGGAATGGTAATATACCGGGTTTTGTGTACGGTATTTACGCCAGCATGTTTGTCTTCTTTGCCAGTTTTGCCGTCAATATGTACTTACAATATAAAAAGGTAGGCAAGTGGGCGGATTATCTCTACGGTGAACGGATGTATATGATCCTGAGTTTGATAGCCAAGACCGCGCTGGGATGGCAAATATTTATGGGAGCACTTCGTCCGTAAGCATGAAAACACTTATCTTTGATTTTGACGGTACCCTTGCAAACAGCTTCGAGCTCGTCATGGACATTGCTTACAAAATAACTGACCTACCGCCACAAAGTGATAGCGATGTTGCACGACTTCGTAAGTTACCCTTTATGAAAGTGGTGCGCGAGTTAGGTATACCACTGTACCAGGTGCCGAAGCTTCTTATTAAGGGGCGCCAAAAAATGCTTGAACGTATGGATGAAGTACATCCATTTGCCGGTGTGCCCGAGGTCCTGAAAGAGCTCTACGATGCCGGATACCATCTGCTGGTTACCAGCTCTAACAGCGAAAAGAATGTTCGGATATTTTTACGGGCCAATAAACTTGAGGCATATTTTGACGGAGTGTACGGTAATGCGTCGATTAATAAAGCTTCCAGCCTGCGCAAAGTCATGCGCCGCAACAAACTTGATGTCGCCGACTGTTTCTATATCGGAGACGAAGTCCGTGACATAGTAGCGGCAACAAAAGTTAAAATGGACGTCGTCGCCGTCGCTTGGGGATACCAGGCTCCCGAGTCACTTATGAAGAATAATCCCTATGCGCTCGTACACAAACCCGAAGAGCTGGCGCATATATTTAATGCCGAAAAGGAATAGTACAAAATGCAAGAAGTAGTTATTGAAAAGCTTGTTCATGGCGGCCAGGGCTTGGGTGTGCTGCCGGATGGCCGTAAGGTATTCGTGTGGGGAGCCTTGCCAGGCGAAAAGGTTTTGGTGCGCATTATTAAACGAAAGCGTTCTTACGCCGAGGCCATCGCCGAAGAGATCGTAGAACCTTCTCCGCTGCGGCAGCTACCGCGTGAGTCTAACTACCTGGCCACAAGTCCTTGGCAAATTTTGCCGTTTGATGCCGAAAATGACTACAAAAAACGCATCGTGGAGGAACTGTTTACGCAGGCCCACATTGCATTGCCTGATTTTGTAATGACGACCGCTGGCGACGACTGGCATTACCGCAACAAAATGGAGTATTCATTCTGGGGCGATGATGATGGCTTGCATTTAGCGCTCCATAATCGTGGTTCACATCAAAAAACAATTGTCCGGGGCAGCGAACTGGCAATGCCGGCGCTTGATAAAGCAGCCCGTGCGGTATTGGCCGAATTGCAGCGTCTTGAGGTACGGGCAGGTGACTTGAAAACAGTTATCGTACGCTGCAGCCAAGACGGCCAAGCGGCCGCATCCCTTTTTGTTAAACCGGAGACATTTGATACATTACGACTGCCACCAGAGGTAAAAGGCTTGCGTGTCTACCATTCTAATCCTAAAAGCCCGGCTTCGGTACCTACGAAATTGCTTGATGAATATGGTGATGTGACCCTGCACGATACATTGCAGGGAAGAGATTTTATATATGACGTTGATTCGTTCTTCCAGGTTAACTTGCAAATTTTTGACCAGGCATTGGCGCGCGTCAAGACATACTTCGCCGATCAACAGGAAATTGTCGATATGTACGCGGGGACAGGCAGCATCGGTTTAAGCGTTGCCAGCCGCACCGTAGATCTGATCGAATTAGACCCGGCTACGGTTGCCATGGCGCGTGTTAACGCTGAGAAAAGTCCCGTAGAAGCCAACGTTATCGAAGCCTCTACTGAAAAAGTATTAGAGTATATTGTATCTGATATTCCTGTTATTTTTGACCCGCCACGCGCTGGCTTGCACGACAAGGTAGTGGCCAGGACCCTCGAAGCGTTGCCGCCCAAAGTGGTCTATTTAAGCTGTAATCCAGCCACGCAGGCACGTGACCTTGAAAAGCTGTGCGAACGCTACGATATCAAGTCGTTCGAAGCCTTTAATTTTTTCCCGCACACGCCGCATATCGAAACATTGGCCATCCTTGAACGCAAAGGGTAGCAATGTATTCTTAACGTCGGTGATGTTAAGACTTGGCTTTTTTGGCTGCGGGCTGGCTAAAGCCTTGCACCATAGAAGTAATTAAATTATCGACCCGTTTCAGATCATTCTTCGGCGTATCGCTCGTGGCTATGGCAGTAACCAGACGTAGCAGATCGAAAATAGTCACATCGGCACTCATTGTTCCTGCCTTCTGTGCTCGGCTGAGCAATGTATTTCCGGCGGTAGTAAGAGGGGAGTTGTTATCGTCCAGGGTTAACCTTACAAACGCATCAAAGCCATGATAATTTACGGTGTAATTCGCCATGGTTTTAAGCCACGTTACCAGGGCTTCTTCCGGACTTGTGTTGGCCGCTACCTTCGTTTTGCTTAATAAATCGCTTATTTTGTCGGCGTAGACTGCTTCTAGCAACACCTTACGTGAAGGGAAGTGACGATATAACGTGCCGATGCCAACCCCAGCGCGTTTTGCTACGGCTTCTAGATTGGTAAATGAACCTTGTGACGCGAGGATTGCTTCCGCAGCCTTGAGGAGGCGTTCATAGTTGCGCCGAGCATCAGTACGAAGACCGGAAGGGTTATTCATCGCTCATTACTATACAACCATGAGCACTACTTGACAAGTGGAGGGTACCTCCGTATAATGTTCCTCGTAAACGGAGTATGCCTCCATTTGCAGACAGGATACACGTATGGCCCAAGAAAATGTATACTCTCCTGAATCTCAAGCAGATCTCGGCACGTTTGAAGAACCATATAGCAAAAGGTCGATAGCCGAATTGGCAGTTGCTCATACCTTTACATCGGCAACTGGTAACGAAGCGCATGTGATTATGGCGACGACACCAGACACTGTAGAAAACGAAACATCACAAAAACCGGTGTACTTCCATGGGGGATATGGCGTTGATAATGCCAAGTATTTACGCTACCTTGCCGAACGACACGGCCGCTTTGCCTTTACGGTGGTGTACGGAGACAAACGCAAACGTGACCAGACGTATTGGCAGGAAGACCCTGTGACAAATGAATGGCAGCTTGTGCCCCGTGCCTATGTCAGGCAACATTTGGCTCAATTAACAGGAGCCGTTGTAGCCAAAGGACAAGTTGAAATGGCAGATGATATTTTTACGGCCATGGACTACTTAGGTATAGAAAAAGCTGATGCCATTGGCCAATCGGTGGGCGCGCTACGCACTGTCGTTGCGGCCTATGAAGAACCTGAAAGGATCGGTACTATCGTTTTGCCTTATCCTGCCGGTGTGGCCAAACCTAGTCGCCGGCAAATGCTACCTAATGGTATGCGGTATGCCCGGGCTTGGAGACGGCAGCGTATGCAAGGGGCTGACAAAACCTGGCAGCCGTTCCTCGATCAGCGCACGGCTCCTTTCCAAAAACCCGTAGCCGATATCGGAGCAGACGGCGATAATGTCTTGTTGTCTTACCATGCTCCGTTACTGCATGCGATGCGTCAACAGAAACACGCTCCAGGGGTTGCTATCGTCACCGGTGAACATGATCATATTTTTCCTACCCATCGCATCTTGGAGAGTTTGCAGGATAGCGAAGACCTGGATTACCTGTTTGTTGCGCCAGGGTTGCACGCCATCGGTAACCGCAGACAAATTATGGATCAGACGGTGCGGCTACTCGACATGGCTGAGTCGCGTACATCTGCAGGTGCATCTTGTCGTAAACCACTTGTAGAAAGGGTCTTATCCCATGCAAGTGTGGCGCCGGCGTATGTTGAAAGCTTGCGAAAAGAAGTCGAAGGTCTTGAGTAGCATATTCCACCTATAGCCTGTAGAATAAATAAGCTATGGGGAATATGTATTGGAAAGAACGGAGCATACCGTATAAACCCGGTCAGACGGCACCGTTTAAGGTAAGTCGCAGCAAGATCGAGCTGTATAAACAATGTCCGCGTTGTTTTTGGCTGGACGTGCGCCTCAAAATTAAGCAGCCCTCCGGTCCACCGTTCAACATCAATAAAGCTATCGACGAATTGTTCAAAAAAGAATTCGATACCTACCGTGCACAGGCCGCACCGCATCCGATCATGGAGGAGTACTCGGTGCAGGCCATACCATTTACCCATGAAAAACTTGATGATTGGCGTGAGACATTTGTCGGTGTCCAGGCGTTACATGAACCAACCAACTTGTTAGTTTTTGGCGCCGTAGATGACCTTTGGGTAAGTCCCGACAACGAAATCATCGTCGTTGACTATAAAGCTACCGCAAAAGATAAAGAAGTAAGTATCAGCGCGGGCTGGCAAATAAGCTACAAGCGGCAAATGGAAGTATATCAATGGCTTATCCGTCAGAATGGCCTAAAGGTAAGTGATACCGGCTATTTCGTATATACGAACGGCCGTATGGATCTTGACGGTTTCTTTAACCGCGTTGAATTCAAAACTAAGTTGATTCCATACACTGGTAATACCGATTGGGTCGAACCAACATTACTCGAAATGAAAGCCTGCATGGACGGTGATATGCCGCCGATCGGCGAGAGTATTATGGGCGGTCCGTGTGAGTTTTGTACGTACGCCCGCCAACGAACCGAGCTAACGCTTAAGGCGCTGCAAGGACGGAAGAAAATCCAAGGCTAGGCCGCTGCCCCCCGTGATATAATTAATCTGATGAACGTGCACAACGTTACCATGAGTCCCATCAGTTTTCGTTCCAGCTCCTCCTAGGAGGCGTACTTTTTTATTTATTTTTGACGATTTGCTTCATAATAGAGGACGAGAACATGTTAGACATTCAATACATTCGAGATAACGCAGAAGACGTACAAGCTAAAAGCCTTCAAAAAGGCTATCAGGTCAATATCCCTGAATTGCTCACAGTAGATACCGATCGCCGGACACTTTTAACAGAGGTAGAAGAACTACGTCGTCAGCGCAACGAACATACCGATAAGGTAAAGCAGGCCGGTAAACCGACTCCGGAGCTTATCGAACAAGGTAAGCAGATTAAAGAGGCCTTGGTGGCCAAAGAAACGACCCTGTCCGAACGTGAAGCGCGTTATGCGAAACTACTTAAGGCCGTCCCAAACATGCCATTAGCCGATGTACCGGTGGGTGCCAGCGAAGACGAAAACGTCGTCGCCAAAAAGGTGGGTGAGCCGACTGTCTTTGATTTTGAACCGAAAGAGCACTGGCAGATAGCAGAGCCACGCGACCTTATCGACAAAGAGCGTGCGGCAAAGATTGCCGGCAGTCGTTTCGCGTACATCAAAGGCGATCTTGTCCGCCTGCAATTTGCCATCATGCAATATGTCATGACTACCCTGGGCGACACGAAGATTATCCAAAAATTGATCGATGACAATGGCCTAAACATTAGTGCTAAGCCATTTGTGCCGGTGTTGCCACCCGCCATGCTCCGTACCGAACCTTACGTGGCGTCTGCTCGTCTTAACGCTGAGGAAGTAACTTATAAAATTGAACAAGATGACCTATGGCTTAATGCCAGCGCTGAACACACATTGTGTACAATGTACTGGAACGAAATTTTGCCGGAGGAGCAGCTGCCTATCCGTTATATCGGCTACAGCACCAGTTTTCGCCGCGAGGCGGGGACATACGGAAAAGATACCGAAGGCATTATCCGCTTGCACCAGTTCGACAAACTGGAGATGGAAATCTTTAGTACGCCAGAGACTGGCTTGGATGAGCACTTGCTGGCGGTGGCTATACAGGAATACCTGGTGCAGCAACTCGGGTTACCCTACCAGGTACTGCAAAAGTGTACGTTTGATATTGGTAAACCGAATGCGCGCGGCATCGACATCGAATGCTGGATGCCTGGGCAAGGTAAATACCGCGAAACGCATACCGCAGATTATATGACTGATTATCAGGCACGTGACTTAAAGATCAGGACACGTCGTGCCAACGGCACCGTTGAACTTGTACATACAAATGACGCGACCGCTTTTGCACTTGGTCGGGCAGAGGTAGCCATTATTGAAAATTACCAGACCAAAGAGGGTAAGATTATTGTTCCTGAAGTGCTTCGTCCGTACATGGGCGGGCAAGCGGAAATATAACTAAAGGGGGTTTGTATGATCAAACGGCTCGATATCACTGGTGTTCACATGGAGGTAGACGACGATCTCAAGAAATATGTCGCCAAAAAGATCGGACGTCTTGACCGGTTTATCCCTAGAGGCGGACGCGAGAGCGTACGTGTCGACGTTAAGCTCAAAGAAGGCAAGGCCAAGGATAAAAACGAACGCACTTGCGAGGTGATCATGCGACTTCCACACGAGACCATTACGGTTAAAGAATCGACTATCAATATGTACGCAGCTATCGATATAATCGAGACAAAGTTGCAAAACCAACTCAAAAAGTACAAAGAATTACATGCCAGTCCAAAGCTTCACCAGCGAATGTTATCACGCATCAAGCACCGCCCCGTACCGATAGACTAGCGCAGGTGCATCAAAACGGCGATGTGATAAATATCCGTAGATGGTGCGGAAAATGTAAATGGATGAGTGTCAGAAACAATACAAAATCCACGGTTAAGTGAATCGTTAGGATGTATAAGAATGATTTACTCTTGCTGAATATGTATCCTTGACTGATCGTAAAGAAAAAGATGATTAATGGACCCCAACCGCGGAAGCCAAGTTCATATAAAAATGCAGTAAAACAGATGCCCTGGATGAGATTAGCCCAAAAAAATGGAATATGAGTACGGAGGAGTGCTAGCACGGTACCAATAAAGAATAGCTCATCCCAGATTCCCAAGGCATTGGTACCAATAAAGAGTCGTACGAGGTGGCTGGGATCTAAAGCAACTTCCCAATTAAGGTATGAGCCTTGCCCTAGGTAAAAGGGAAATACGAGGTAAGCGAAGAGGGCGGCTAATAGTATGTAGGCGATTTCACGTTTATACCATGATCTTCCAAAATGGAATGGAAACCGTAGGTGCTGTTCTTTATATAAGAGTCGAGTAACGAGGAAAGGTCCGGCGACCGCGAACACCATAACAATACCCATCTGTGTCATATGCAGCCAGCCCAAACTTGTATTGATAGGGGTAAAACCAATAAACGTAAAGACTGTAACTAACAGGGCTATGTCACGTAACAACATTTTCCAACGGAACGGTTGAGACGGCGAAAGCATACACATAGCATACCAGGTGAAATAAGATAGCCGAGAACCTTCATGATTTCCTAATACTTATTGCAAAAAAGTCAAGATTGTGCTAATGTTTATATATGTCAGAAGCCATGCCATCAGCCTCTCATCCTGGTGAAATCGAGCCTCCAGCCTATGCGGTGAACGATGGCGAAGTCATGGATGCAGAAATTGTCGAAGACGCAAGTCCAACCCCAAGCACAGCGCTGGAGGTCCATGACCCTACGATGGTTGAGGGCGAAGCTATAACGGATGACCAATATAAGGCCTATAAAGCCGAAGCACGCGCCGAACGCGCCGCACAAAATACGGCAAATCGTCGTAACCGTCTCTATGACCGTTCTCAAGAAGGAGAAATGTCAGACGCTGAATACGGCTACTTCAGCGAAGTTATTTCCCAGGTAGGCAGGACGATGTTGTCACAAGAAAACGGCTTTGCGCAATTCGCCGACATCGTGGCCCGCGCCCGCGCAAAGACGCAAGCTTCACGAGAAGCCCGGGCAGAAGCCCGCAGCCAACAGCAAGCCGAAATGTCTGAAGGCCGTAAAGAAGACGCCCGTAATGTAATCCGGCGCGTCCAGATCAAAGCGCTCCACGGCGGCATGGAAAAAGAAGCCGATCAGTTTAAGCTGATGATAGAGCATGGTGACGAAAAGCTATACGAAGATGTTAATAAGATAATCGAAGAAGCCAGCAAGGCGCGTAATGACTTAAAACGGTGGGATAAAGAGCTTACCGACGAACAGGCGACAGCCGAGATCGTTGAAATGTTCGGCCAGCGGGCTGAAGCTGAAATGGCCAAGTCTGAATCATTGCAAAACCCTGGCACCATCCGCCGCGCCCAGCTCTTAAAGACGCTTACTGCCGGCGGTAAATTACCCCTGCCGTTCATGAGTGAGATGCAGCTGATAGCTAAACTGTAAAAATCGCTCGCGTTATCTGTAAAATCGCGTTACAATAGCTTCCATACGTCGAAACAGACAGGGGAGTAATCACGCTTATGATAATGAACGGAGTTTTTAAGAAGGTCTTGGGCGATCCACAGGTACGGACGATTAAACGACTGAAAAAGCGTGTCCGAGAGATTAACGCCCTCGAGCCTACCTACAAGAAAATGTCAGACAAGAACCTGCAAGCGCAAACAGAAAAGCTTCGGGGCCGACTGAAAAAAGAATCGTTGGATAAAATCTTACCTGACGCCTTTGCGCTGGTGCGCGAAGCTGCCATGCGTACCATCGGTATCCGCCACTTCGATGTGCAGCTTATCGGTGGTATGGTACTGCACGAAGGTAATATCTCCGAAATGAAAACCGGTGAAGGTAAGACCTTTGTAGCAACGCTGCCGGTGTACTTGAACGCGTTAACTGGTAAGGGTGCACACGTCGTAACTGTTAACGAATATCTGGCACAGCGAGACGCCGGCTGGATGGCAGGGGTGTATCACTTCTTGGGTCTGAGTGTCGGTGTCATTATTACTGACCACTCTTATATCTATGATCCCGAGTTCAATAATAAAGACCACGCCGACGAACGTTTCCGCCACCTTAAGCCATGTTCCCGTCGCGAGGCATACGCCGCCGACATTACCTATGGCACCAACAATGAATTCGGTTTCGACTACCTTCGTGACAACATGGTGCGCGACGAAGACCAGCTCCGCCAACGCGAGCTGCATTTTGCTATCGTCGACGAGGCCGACTCCATCCTTATTGACGAGTCAAGGACGCCACTGATTATCTCGGCTCCGAGCGTAACAAGCGGTACCGCATACGCCCAGTTCTCCAAAGTGGTCCGTCAGCTGGAACGCGAAAAACACTACGAAGTCGACGAAAAACGTAAGACAGTTATCTTGACCGATGAAGGTACCGATACCGTCGAAAAGGTGCTCGGTATTTCTAACTTGTATGCAACTGATAACATCCGTACCATCTATCACCTGGAACAGGCGTTGCGTGCCCAGGCTCTCTTTAAGCGTGACAAAGACTATGTCGTAACAAACGAGGGTGAGATCGTGATTGTGGACGAATTTACCGGGCGTTTGCTGCCTGGCCGTCGCTACAACGAAGGTCTCCACCAGGCTATTGAGGCTAAAGAAAACGTTGAAGTCCAACAGGAATCCATGACACTTGCCTCGATCTCATTCCAGAACTATTTCCGTCTGTACGAAAAGCTTTCGGGTATGACCGGTACGGCCCAAACCGAAGCCGAAGAGTTCCATATGATCTACAAACTGGATGTTGTGGAAGTACCGGCTAACCGGAAGATAGCTCGCGAAGACCGCAGCGACCGTATTTATAAGACGGAGCTTGGCAAATTTAAAGCCATCATCAAAGAAGTCCAAATGCTGCACACTAAAGGTCAGCCAGTGCTTATCGGTACTGTTTCCATCGAGAAAAACGAACTGCTAAGCAACCTTTTGGATAAGGCCAACATTCCTCACCAGGTGTTAAATGCCAAAAACAACGAAAGCGAAGCAGCAATCGTTGCCAAAGCGGGTGAAAAGGGCGCCGTTACATTGGCGACGAACATCGCCGGACGTGGTACCGACATTGTCCTGGGTGACGGCGTCAAAGAGTTGGGCGGTTTGTTCGTTGTTGGCTCTGAACGCCATGAATCGCGTCGTATCGACAACCAGTTGCGCGGACGTGCCGGTCGTCAGGGCGACCCTGGTATCACCCAGTTCTTTGTAAGTACAGAAGACGATTTGATGCGTATCTTTGGCGGCGACCGTATCGGTTCGCTCATGGCCCGACTAAAAGTCGACGATGAAACGCCAATCGAAAACCGGCTTATTTCGAAGAGTCTGGAAAATGCCCAAAAGAAAGTCGAAGGCTTCCACTTTGACCAGCGTAAGCAGGTTGTTAAATACGACGACGTTATGAATCGTCACCGTAAGGCTACCTATGCCATGCGCCGCGAGATCCTGAAGAGCGAAGATATCAGCAAGCGTATCCAGGCCTTTATCGATGATGAAGTAACTGCACTCGCGCACTCACCGTTGTTAACGACAGACCAGTTCGAATCGATAGTACGTGAGACATTCCCATTTGACGAGGCTACGCTTGACCGTCTGTTTGATACGCCAGCCGATAAGTTTGCCAAAGTGCTTGCGACCGAGGCCGAAGAGCTGTATCAAAGCCGTGAGACGGCATTTACCCCCGACATCATGCGTAAACTCGAAGCTGATATTTACTTACAACTACTCGACAACCTTTGGATGCAGCACCTTGAAAACATGGATCACATGCGCGAAGGTATCCATTGGATGAGCGTTGGACAGCGCGACCCGCTCGTTGAGTATCGCCGACAAGGACAGCGTCTATTCGAAGAAATGCAGGCGACATTACGCCACGAAGTAGTTCGTACATTGTTTATGGCTCAGCCAGTTGACATCGCTGACCTCGACCAGCCGGTAGAAACAGAACTGACTCGCGCGGCCCGCCAATCGGTAGGCAACGTTGACCAGATCAGCGAAGCAGACGACGAATTCAGCGCCGCCGATTTTTCGGCCAAAAAAGAAACGAAGCCTAAAAAGCAACAAACGGGCACCCGTAAAAAGACCCGCAAAGCCGAACGCCAACGCAAAACTAAAGCGCGGAAGCGCAAGTAGCGGTTGGCTACGATATGAAACATACAGTTACCGAACTCATTTTGAAAAATGGTGCCAGGGGATTGCTTATCCATGTCCCTGACGCCAGCGTTATGAGCTTTGAGCTCAACTTTCGTGCAGGTGAGTACTTGGTAGATGAAAAAAAGTGGGAAACGCCTCACCTTATGGAGCATATCCTTCTTGGAGCTAACGAGCTCTTCCCCAAAGCAAGACTGTTCCAGGCCGAAATTGAAAAAAATGGCGCGTACAGCAATGCATCAACGGGCGTCTACGACATTACCTACGAAGCAGAATGTGCTGACTTTGAATGGGACCGCATCCTGGAGCTCATGATAATGGCCATCACCAAACCACTCTTTCTGCAAGAAGAGTTCGAGGCCGAATTTGGTAACGTCCGCGAAGAGCTTACGGCTCGTTCCAATAACCATTTCCGTCATCTCAGCCTGGCACTTCGCAAAGAATACGGCTTTATGGCAAAGACCGACCAACAACGCCTGAAACTCATGGACAATGTTAACGTCGAGGATATACGCAGCCACTACAAGAAGACACACACCAGCCGCAATATGCGGTTTATTATCGCCGGCAATATCACGCCTCGTCGCCACGACGCCATTGTCGGTACGCTTGAGCAGATCGGGTTGCCTTTAGGAACCGGTCGCTTAAGCTTGCCCAGTGAACGACCGAAAACACTCGAAAAACCACTCTATATCCGTAACAAGACCGTTAAAAACTTATATTTCTATCTGGATAGTTTTATGAAACGACGTTTGGACGAAAACGAATCAGACGCTCTGGGCCTTGTGAACACAATGTTGACCGAAACTCTATACTCCAACATTTTGGGTACCGCCCGTGAGCGAGGGCTTGTGTACGGCATGAGCTCCGGTTTCGGCCAGACAAAACAAGCCAGTAACTGGTGGTTTGGAGCGCAAGTTTCACAAAAGAATGCCGGTAAACTTTTCACGATTATGGTGGATGAACTGGACAAAGTATTCAGTGGCGATATTGACGCAACCAACATTGAGGCTGCCAAGGCATACAGCCTGGGCAGGTTCCAGCGTAGCGCGCAGACTGTTGGCGGTACTGCGGCCGGCTACAGCGGACGTTACTTTTTTGATGAAGTGATCGACGACTATTACCAGGTGCCAAAACGTATCAAAGCCATTACAAAGACATCCATCGTAGATGTTTCACGGGCGATGTTTGCTGACCGTACATGGGGCATCGGTGTCTTAAGCGATTGTGAAAAAGAAATGGTTGATGACCTATACGGCCAGGCAGCCGGCCTATGGAATCTGAAAGGCTAGCAAGTGGAAGACCTTAAAGTTAGTGCACAGGAGATACAGACCGCACTAACTGCCTCGTTACACCAGCTACATTTCGATGATTTGCTTGTACGCAAGCGGGCTATCGACGAGCAGGTGAGTCAACCTGACTTTTGGAGTCATCCTCAAAAAGCACAAGAGACCGTTAAGCAACAGGCAAAATTAGAGCGACGCATCGCACCATGGCAACAGCTTCAGAAGGATATTGCCGACCTGGTAGAACTTATTGCACTGGATGATTCCAGCATGAGGGCTGACCTATCGACACAGCTCGAAGACGCCAAAGAGCGCTACGAAACTTTGAAAGATGATTTAAAACTTGCCGGCCCGTACGATGACTATGACGCCATCGTCAGCATATACGCGGGGGCAGGAGGAACTGATGCACAGGATTGGGCCCAAATGCTACTTCGCATGTATGTGCGATGGGCGGAAAAAGCAGCATTACACGTACAGACGATCGATGAATCTACTGGTGATGAAGCGGGCATTAAAAGTGTGACCCTGGAAATTTCTGGCCCGTTTGCTTACGGTAAATTAAAAGGTGAACACGGCGTGCACCGGCTTGTACGCTTGAGCCCTTTTAACTCGGACAATTTACGCCAAACGAGCTTCGCAAAAGTGGATGTTTTGCCCAAAGTCGACCACCCCGAAGATCTTGCGATCGACGATAAAGACCTGCGCATTGACGTGTACCGTGCAGGTGGTCATGGTGGGCAATCTGTCAACACCACTGACTCGGCCGTACGTGTTACGCATATCCCGACAGGCATCACTGTGGCAATACAAAATGAGCGCAGCCAATTGCAAAATAAAGAGACGGCCCTTACCATCCTGCGATCGCGACTTATCCAGCTGCAGGTGGAACAGCATAAAGAGCATCTTGAAGAATTAAAAGGCCCAAATCAGTCTGCCGAATGGGGCAACCAGATCCGCTCGTACGTGCTACATCCATATAAGCAGGTCAAAGATCTACGGACACGCTACGAAACGAGTGATATTGACGGTGTGCTGGACGGAGCCCTCGATCCGTTTATCGAGGCGTATCTGGATAACACACTCGGTCAGGAGGAGTAAAACCAGTGTCATTGGAATATGAACCCCAGTCACACGACGCGTTAGACCAAGTGCAGTGCATCATTGAGGATGCTTACTACAGACACATCGCTGAGTTGCGGGCCGGGCAAATACTAGCTGAAGTAGCCATAGAAGGCATGAGCAGGTATCTACAAGAGCCGGATGATGTCCTGGCCGATGTAGCCGACGTGATGCGCGAAACCAATATGCGTGCCAAGTATCGGGAACAGTTCGTACCCCTTCAGCAAACCGATCCGATTGCACAGGCCCAAGAGATGCGTGCTCAATGGAGTTTGTTGGCCGCCTTGGCCGCATTACATGAACAAAACTACGCCACGTATACTGGCAAACCTGCTAAAAAACCACTGCCCAAAACGGAGGCTAAGCCTTCACCGGGACCAGTCACAGATACGCCTCCGCCGCAGTCCTACAACCCAGAAGATACTGCAAAAAAGAATTCATTTGATCCACGTCCGCCACTGGCGAAACGACGCAAAATATAGTACAACATAATAAGATTGACATAATAGCATAAGCATGATATTCTGTAAGTACTGTTAAAAAATAAACAGGAGAAACAAAAACAAAATGACAAAAATACCAGTAACTTTTATTAGTTCTGTAACGCAGCTACAACCAACGTACATGCTGCCGGAACCAATAGAAGTACACCAGCTACCAAAAGTCGACACACGCTGACGAACGTAGCTAGTCATTTAAAACAATTGTTTTGGTAAAGCACCCTCTTACGAGAAGGGTGTTTTACTTTTTATTGTTCAGTAAATCGTTGATTTAACTATATAATTATTGTATAGTTACGCGAATGAGCAATCCTGGGATGCCTGAATTTCGCATCGACCACCATGATCCACCATCTGAAGAAACCTTACGAGCTTTAGGTAATGCCGTCGGTTCATTACATCATCCCGAGGAGTTCGTTTCAGAAAATACACTTACTGCCATTGGCGATTCATCCATAATCGCCGGAGTTGAATATGTTATGCATAAAGGTAGTATAGTTGATGGTTCATTATTTGTTGGGGCTGTGGTTGAATCCGAGGGTCATTGCCAGGTAGGCATCCACACGAGAGACGAACGCTTGGCGCAGGATCCTATACAAAAACTACTAACAATCGACATGATTAAGGAAGTTGTTGTAGCACATAGTAGTGGCGAATTTGCAGCCGAATCATGGTGGGCGGCAGACCTGCTCGAGTATATAAAGCATAAAAAGGTGGGTGCTTTAGGTAAGGACCTGGTGGGCCTTAGCCGGGACGCTCCACACTCCATATTGCGTACCAGAAGCCGTTCATTGTCTCTGGCAGAGTTGGCTTCAGGCACTGCACTCGCGTATACAATCAATACGTGCATGGATCCAATAGATGGTCAGCCTACTGAATTAATGCAGCGAAGCGTCGAACTCCATGTTCCAACCGACGATGACTATACAAAGTACCGGCTTCATGAGAATGAAGAGGGTGAGGTGACTTTGTGGCAAGCTCACCCCAGAGATACGATGTCGGCATATACTGCCATGGTGAATGGTTTGCATACAGTAGGCGAAACGAAGACGCGGTTTTTTACGCGTGAACTTCTTGCAGTCCAGCTTGAGATTGACATGAATACTCTCACCTGAGTTGCATAATTGCTATAGCGCGTTCGCATAAGGCTGAAGGCTTTGCTATAATACTGCTAATGATTTTATTGGACAGGGTAAGTAAAAAATATGGTCGTGTGGCGACCCCGGCGCTAGACCGGATTAGCCTTCATGTCGAGCCGAAAGAGTTCGTTATCGTTGTGGGACAGAGCGGCGCCGGTAAGTCGACACTGCTTAAGTTGCTGACACGCGAAGAGCGCCAATCAAGCGGCAAAATTATCGTCGGCGGCATCGATTACGACAAACTTAAAGACAAAGAAATTCCGTTACTACGCCGCAAGATCGGTGTTGTTTTTCAGGACTTTAAACTGTTGCCGAACCGAACCGTATTTGAAAATATTGCCTTTGCGCTCGAGATCGTTGGCATGGGCAACCGCGAAATCCACCATACCGTGCCAAAAGTACTCGATATCGTAAACCTTAAAGGTAAAGAAAAGCGTATGCCGATGGAGTTATCCGGTGGTGAACGTCAGCGTGTGGCCATCGCGCGTGCCATTGTCCGACAACCTAAAATTTTGATCGCCGACGAGCCGACAGGAAACCTCGACCCCAAGCATGCTTGGGACGTTATTAGTGTACTCGAGAAGATCAACCGGTATGGTACGACAGTCCTACTGACTACCCACAACCAGGAAATCGTAAATAAACTACAGCGACGCGTGGTGACAATCCAGCATGGGCAAATCGTAAGCGACAGAGCAAAGGCAAGCTACAAACTATGAGCCGCAAATTAGTGACATTCCGCCGTATCATTACTACCGGCGCGGTCAACTTTGTCCGCAATACCTGGCTGGCTATAGCTGCGATTGCCGTGATGGTAGTGACGCTTACCATCGTGCTGTTCTCGCTTATCACGAACGCTACGTTTACAAACACCATAAAGCAGATCACAAGCAAGATTGACGTGTCGGTATACCTTAAAGACACAACCAACAAAGAGCAGACCGACCAACTGCTGGCAGATCTTAAAAAGTTACCGAATGTCCAATCCGTTAAATATATTTCTAAAGACGAAATATTACAAAAGTATCTCTCCGAAAACGCCAAGAACCAAAAACTTGCCGGCGCAGTAACGCAAACCGACAACCCGTTGCCAGCCACTATCCAGATAAAGCCCCGGGACTTAAACAAGCTCGAAGATATTAAAGACTATCTGAGTCAGGCAAAAATCGCCGACCTCCAGTCGGACCAGCCATCCTACTCCGGCGACCGCAAAGAGGCAATCGACAAGATCACCCATGCGACTAATATTTTGCAGCGCGCGGGAGTGGGAGCTGTTCTGGTATTCGCGGTTATCTCGGTGCTGATAATCTTTAACACGATACAAATGGCCATCTTTAACCGGCGCGACGAACTTACTATTATGCGTTTGCTCGGCGCCAGCACCTGGTATATTCGCGGTCCGTTTGTTGTCGAAAGTATTTTGTACGGCGTTATTTCAGCCGTTATCTCAGTGGGCTTCATCCATTCGCTTTTTGTGGCAGCTCGCTCTACGCTGGAGGCCACATCGCTCGGTTTACTGGATATCAATTATGCGGCTGAATATTTCCGGGGTCATTTCTGGACGTTGTTGGCACTCCAACTATTAGTTGGTATACTGATTGGAGCCGCATCATCCATCGTAGCGACCCAGCGGTACCTTAAGTTTAAAGTTCACCGATAACTTCCGATACGACTGTCACTTTTTTCAAACAGATAATCAACTCGTTCTTTGAGGCGAGTTTTTTGGCGCCTTGGGGGAAGGCGGACTATTGCAAATAAGACGGAGATATGCTAATGTTTATATCAGAACGTAACAAAATAAAAATGAAATTATACGTCACAAAAAGACTACATAAATGGCAAAAAGTTACGGCGCTCACAAGCGTTGCGGTGGCGGTTATCGCTACCGTCGGCATGTCTGTCATTCCTCGCCAAATGGCCAAGGCTGACAGCGTAGGAGATCAAATCCAGCAGCTACAACAGCAAAACGCTGCAAACCAGAACGCAGTAGCACAACTGCAAAATGAGGCAGTGAGTTTTCAGGACGCAGTAGCGCGCCTGAATTCTCAGATTAACCTCGTTCAAGGACAGATCGCCGACAACACGGCACGGCAGGCTACGCTCCAGGACCAAATTAATGCCAACCAAGCAGAACTCGTCAAACAAAAGAGTATCCTTGGCGAGAGCATCCGAGTTATGTACGTTGAGGGTCAAATCTCAACCATTGAAATGCTGGCAACCAGCAAAAACTTGAGCGACTTCGTCGACAAGGAAGAATATCATACGACTATCGAGAATAAGATTCAGGACACACTGAAGCGCATCAACGACATCCAGAACCAGCTTAAGGAACAAAAGACCCAGGTCGAGCGCTTACTGGCTGAGCAACAGAGCCAGCACCAGCAGCTCGCAAATAGCAGGGCAGAGCAGGGCCGTCTTTTGGCCTTCAATGAATCGCAACAATCGGCTTACAATAAGCAGACTGCGGCGAACCAAGCTAAGATTAGCTCTCTTATCGCTGCACAGCGCCGCGCCAATAACACCACGGACGGTGGCTACTACTTCTTACGGTTCAAGGGTGCAATCAGAGGTTTCAACCCAGCGAACTACCCATACAAGAACGCTGGCTTTGGCATGAGCACCGCACCTGGCTGCGTAGATAATGACGGTCCGGACGAGTGGGGCTACTGTACACGACAATGTGTGTCATATGCTGCTTGGGCAGTCGAAGCTTCCGGCCGTAGCGCCCCCCGCTATTACGGCAACGCTAAGCAGTGGGTGAGTGCAGCTTATGCGCACTCTGGTGACGTAACCGTATCTCGCGTTCCACAGCCTGGTGATATCGCTATCAGTACTTCGGGCACATGGGGACATGCAATGTATGTCGAACAGGTCGAAGCCAGTAGAATTTACGTGTCCCAATACAATCAGGGACTTGACGGCGAGTTCTCCTACCAGTGGCGTAACTACTAATCGATCATCTGTCGTTCAAACGTTTCTCAGACTTGTAGTATTAAGGGCTTTCCGCTTTCGGAAGGCCCTTATATTAGGTATAATCAAAAGCGAATTATGTAATGAGAGGGTAGCTACGTGCAGTCAGACGACGACGCCAAGCGGTATACTAATAGTTCTAAAAAACATGATGTGCGTAAGTATGTCGCTGGTGCGGTAGCTGCCGTTTTAATCTTTGTCTTAGGATTGAACATGGGCAATGGCACTATCCATATCAGCTCGAAGATTGAAACTGCCAATAAAGGGTTGCCGGCAAACCTCAACTACAGTGACGTTGATCGTGTATACGATCTGCTAAAGGCAAATTACGACGGTAAGCTGGACATTACTAAACTGCAGGACGGCCTTAAGAGCGGTCTGGCAAAAGCAACCGGCGATCCATATACTCAATACTTCAGCAAAGATGAGGCAAAGACGTTTGATGAGCAGCTAAGCGGTTCCTTTACGGGTATCGGCGCAGAGCTGGGTCAAAATGATGCCGGTAACCTCATCATTGTGACGCCAATCAGTGGTTTTCCTGCCGATAAAGCAGGCTTACGGGCTCAAGATGTTATTGTCAGTATCGACGGTAAGAGCACTGCTGACATGTCTATTGACGAAGCGGTAACACATATTCGCGGGCCCAAAGATAGCAAAGTGACGCTTCGTATATTGCGCAATAAATCTGAAGACCTGACGTTAACCATTACACGCGATGACATCAAGATTCCAAGCGTCAAATGGGAGATGGACGGTACAGTAGGTGTTATTACGGTCAGCCAGTTTAGCGAAGATACGACGGATCTTATGAATCGTGCCGCCAGTGAATTAAAGGGCAAGGGCGCTAAAAGCGTACTGCTTGACCTCCGCGGCAATCCTGGGGGCCTGCTGACGGCCGCTGTTGATATGTCGAGCTTGTGGTTGGAACGAGGTAAAACCGTGCTCCAGGAGAAGCGGTCGGGGGTCACTACGGGTACATATACATCTCAGGCGTCTGCTGACGGCCCCGTGTTTAAGGGTATGCCTACGGCGGTCCTGATTGACGCTGGTAGCGCCAGCGCTGCCGAAATCGTCGCAGGTGCCCTCCACGACAATCAGGTGGCAACCCTTTATGGAGTGAAGAGTTTTGGTAAAGGAAGTGTCCAGGAAATCCACAAGTTGCCAAATGGTACCGAAATAAAGATAACGGTGGCACGATGGTATCGTCCAAATGGCCAGAACATCGATAAAAAAGGCATTACGCCCGACCACGAAGTTAAAATGTCAGAGGACGACTACAAACAGAATAAAGATCCACAGAAGGACGCGGCGCTCGGTTTCTTGCGCAAATAGCGTTGCGAGCAAGGGCATAATACGGTATGCTATACATAATATCGTGTAAGGGGTTTTGATTGAGGTGTCTCAGCGTACTAAGTATGTGTTTGTAACGGGTGGAGTACTTTCTGGATTAGGAAAGGGTATCACCGCCGCCTCAATCGGCAATATCCTCAAAGCCCGCGGACTCAAAGTGAACATTCAAAAGTGTGACCCGTATCTAAACGTTGATGCCGGCACACTGAATCCACGCGAGCACGGCGAATGTTTTGTCACTAAAGACGGTGCCGAGACTGATCTCGATCTTGGTCACTACGAGCGTTTTCTTGACGAAGAGCTTACGCAGACCAGTTCGTTAATGTCGGGACGCGTCCTGCTAAAGGTTATCGAAGACGAGCGGTCGGGCAAATACGAAGGCCAGTCGGTACAAATCGTGCCGCATGTCATGAATGCCATCCAGGATTATATCGGTAAAGCGGGCGAGGGTTTTGACGTCCATATCGTAGAAATCGGTGGGACCGTCGGTGACCTGGAGAGCCTTAGTTTCCTCGAAGCAATACGTGAATTCGGCCTAAAAGTCGGCCTGGATAATTGTCTGTATGTACACGTGGTGTACATGCCATATCTGGGAGCAAGCAAGGAATTCAAAACCAAGCCGGCGCAAAACTCCGTGCGAGATCTTCGTGGAGCAGGTATTACGCCAAATCTACTGGTTGCCCGCAGCGAAGAGCCTTGCAGCCCAGGCGTTACCCGAAAATTGGCACTTTTTTGTGGTGTCGAAGAAAAAGCTATCGCCTTACTGCCTAATGCGCCATCGATTTACCAAGTACCAGTGACTCTCGAAGACGAAGGTATCGCCGATGTCATCTGTGATAAGTTAAGTCTACAGACTACCAAGCAAGATATGGCATCGTGGCGTGATATGGTGGCTCGTGCTACGTCTACGCACAAGCAAACGGTCCGTGTTGGCCTTGTAGCCAAATACCTGGACAACCTTGACGCATATATGTCAGTTTTTGAAGCTATCCGTGCCGCCGCATGGTGGAATGATACTAATGTCGAATTGGAATGGATTGATGCCGAAGCCTTGCAACAGGATACTGACGAAGCCGTCAAAGCCAAACTTGACGCAGTTGACGGCGTTGTCGTACCGGGTGGATTCGGCAGCCGGGGCCTAGAGGGCAAAATTCGGGCGGGACAGTACTGTCTTGCTAACAAAAAGCCTTATCTTGGCCTATGTTTAGGACTCCAAATGGCAGTCATTGCAGCCGCCCGCAATGCTGGCGTTACTGATGCTTCTAGCTTTGAACTGGATCCTGGGTCCAAGAATATCGTTATCAATACCATGGCCGACCAGCAAGATAAGGTTAACACCGGCGGTACCATGCGCCTGGGCGATTATCCTTGTAACCTTGCAGAAGGCAGCTTAGCGGCTAAACTGTACGATGCACAAGAGATTACTGAACGTCATCGTCACCGCGGTGAGTGTAATAACGACTATCGCGACCAATACGAGGCGTGGGGCATCAAAGCCTCTGGTTTGTCACCAGATGGCCATCTTGTAGAAATGATCGAAGGTATCGACCATCCGTTCTTTGTAGCAAGCCAATTCCACCCGGAGTTTAAATCGCGACCAAACCATGCACACCCAATGTTTAGCGGTTTTATAGCTAGTTTATTGCAAAACGCTGCTGAATAAGGTAGCGTAAACGTATGGATTCAAACGCACCTACCTTACACCCCAAGCGTGTCCTATTCGTAGAAGATGACGATGCTCTAGCCAGTGTATATCTTGTCCGTCTAGAAGCCGAAGGGTTCGAAGTCCAGCGGGTCGCCAATGGCGAAGACGCTTTAGCTGCTGCTATCAACTTTAAACCAGACCTCGTGTTGCTCGATGTCATGATGCCAAAAGTCAGCGGTTTTGACGTCTTGGACATCTTGCGCAATACTCCCGAGACGGCTAATCTCAAGATTATTATGTTGACGGCATTAAGCCAAGAGAGCGATAAAAAGCGCGCGCAAGACCTGGGAGTAGACGACTATTTGGTCAAATCGCAAGTCGTTATCTCGGACGTTATCGACCGGATCAAGAAGCACCTCGGTGTCACCACTTTTCCGTAAGTCGTCCAGTTAATCTTTAGTATCAGGTATTACAATAAACCACCGTGCTTTAAGACGGTGGTTTTTGGCACCGGGGGAAATGTATTTCCATGCTCGAACGCTGCGGACAGGATACCGCAAACTGCCCACGAAAATACATTTCCCCCAGCGCCTCATTACTTGTATGGCACCAGATCATAATATTGACATTTATATAAGCTTATGGTAATAATAGTAGTATGACATTTCATGAATTAACTCCTGACGATGAAGGCTTTCGTAGCCTTATCGATCCTGAAGCGCCTGGCCATTGGATCGTCGAGGCGGATGGTGTGATTACCGAGGGCACTGTCGACGAGGAAGCGCTTGCCGAAGCAGACGACGGTAGGAAGCACTTTACGCCTCCCGATTCAGTAGATTACGAAGGCTACATCGATGAAGAAGGCAAAGTTCGCTATAAACGCGCAGATGTCCTTGCGGCAGAAAAGGCTAACGGGGATCCTTATGCGGTCGTAGTACCCGTACCAGACGCCTTATACATGAACGGCTACATGAACGGCGAAGTCCTGCCACGTGAACTTACCGACCGCGGCAGTAAGCAAGATAATAAACGATCGGAAAAGAATTAATTATGAATAATGAACCTAAACCAATACTTCCAGAAGGCGCAGGTCCGCTTGGACCTCATGCTTATGATGCGCCGCGGCCAAATGTGGAGCCCGGTACGTTTCAGCCTCCATATCCAGAAGGCACCTTTAAACCTGAAGCTCCCGAAGCACCTTACGAATACAAAGACCGAAATGCTGAACGCGAAGTCCAGGCAAGTGAACGTATGCTTGGACGGATTGCAACGGGTATGCCTAATGCAGCATCCGCTTGGTTAAAGTCACAAGAGCGAGGCGAGACCACGGACGTTAAAACAGGGCAACCTGTGCCGCTCTATGCTGATGAGTATGGTAAACCTACGACGGTTCAGCCGGGGGTTCCAGCGCTTTACTATGAACAGCAAGTCGCGCCCACTGCTGGCTTTGGGCCACGCGGGTCTGTAATGGAGCAGTCCAACCTCCCTAAAGCGGCTGAGACAGCTAAGGTCCGTGGTGATGTCATTGACAGCATTCCAGAGGTAGATCCAGCAGATGCCGTAATCGTGAAAGGTCCTTCTGCGGGAAATAAAGCGGCACGTCTGGCTCCTGAAAAGAACGCATGGCAAGTGGGCAGGCCAAATCACCTTAAACCTGATCCACGCAATCTACGATAACGTTGCAGGCATGTAGCGGTTGAAGCTTGCGTGTCGCATTTCTGAAAATGAGCATACATAGCAAAATAGCCCTTGGAAAGGGCTATTTTTATAAGAGAGCAAGGAACTACTCTACGGTTACTTCGGTGCGGCGAACAGTCTTACCGGTGAAGCGGCGTACTTTGCGGACCTTGTAGGTAACAACACCATCGCGGTCAGCGTGGATAGTGTAGTTACGGCTGACGCTGGCACCTTTGCCGGCGCGTTTGGTAAGGCCCACCTGTCGTACGATTACTTGGCCGGCGCGGATCTTTTGACCACCGAATACCTTAACACCGAGGCGTTGACCTTGGCTGTCGCGTGTATTCTTAGCTGTTCCACCTGCTTTTACGTGTGACATATGTGTATTAGTTCCTTGTTATTACTAGAAGCTCCCGAGCGACCACCTGATCTGGACGGCGATATACCATCTCTTGCTCTTGAGCCCATTGAAAACTCACTCGATTGTACCCCAAAACCTCGAGGCGGTCAAGTAGTGAGAGGTGATAAAGCTTGCCGCTTGGCGACTGCCAGGCGGGTACGGCCACACAGAGGCGAGTGCCGGCAGGAATTTGACCCGCTATATTACGTAAAAACTTCTCGATAATGACGTTACAGTTACCAACAATTTCTTGCAATCTATCAGGATTGGGCCATGAAGATAGCGGCCGGCCAAGATACGATTCGCAGGCTACGACAGAGAAGGGGTGCTCCCACGTGTGCTCAGTGGCGTCGCCAACCTCAAGTTCGGTGCTTTCAACGCCATGGGTGGCCAGCCAGTCCAGGTTTGCCCGACTGTAGTCGACCATACGGGACTCAAGGTCGGTGCCGTAGGCCCCGTACCCCATAAGCAACGCTTCTTGCAGGATGACACCGGTGCCGCAGAACGGATCGAGTACCACGGTTTCGAGTGATGGTGGTAGTTGTCCGACGCCTAAATTGGTGATCGTTTGGGCAAGCTTGGGCGGTAACATCCCGACAAAGGCGTCACGCTTGGGGCGTTCACGGTCACGACGGGTATACGCTTCTATATCTTGGATCGCCACCGTACGGGCGATGTACACTTGTTTGCCCTGTTTAATAAACAGCAATTCGGCACCTACATCACCAGTGAGCTGATTATGCAATACTTGGGCGGTGTTAAGGGCTGGCTCTGTGTTAGGCACGACACGGACAGAGCGGTTAACCCGCTTGCATACTTTTTTAAGCTCCAGGCCAGTACGTAACAGCTCAGCCGGTGACACACCCAGACCGAAAGCGCTCAGGCCTAGCTTCAATTTGCCTTCAGCAGGCAAGGTATCGAGCAGACTGGCTAGCTCTTTGCCGGCTTTTCGGCCGACGTCTGCCCATTTGCCAGTATTATTAACGAGTACTAAGGGGCGAGCCAGGCGGATACTGCTGCCAAGGCGTGAAAAGGAAATATTTTCAGGAGATATGTCACTGGCTGCGGCGTAATCACCGTCATCGATTGGCTCCAGGTGCTCAGCGCCCAAAACACTCTCTAATTCGGCGCGGCCAATAGCTGGCTGACGCCCCAAAATGAATAAACTCTTATGAACCATTGTAGTAAGTATACAGAATCTTGCTTGACACAGCCACCGATAGAGGTACTATAGAGCCACTACAGAGGAAATATGATTAATATGAACCATCCAGCGTGGCTCGCGGAAATGCCGGAGCTTTTAATGGGCACTGACGAACAATTGTCAGCCGTCGTCGGTTCTATTGCGGTAATTCCTCCTTCGGAAGTGACAGCACAGGAGGTGGTTTCGTTGCGTGCTTCGGCGTATGCCCCTAAAAAAGAACAGGCAGCGGGCAATGTCCAAAAGGTAGAGAGTACCTTAAAAAACCAGCTGCATTCTGTTGCCGACAAGTGCAGAGAGGCTAACAGCAAAAATGTCCTCTATCGGCCGTGTCTTACAGCTTCGCTCTATACGGCCTACGATAGTGGTTGGATGGCAGTGGAGGTTGACGAAGTGTGGGACGGACGTCTTGGTGTGGCGCATTCGCTTGTCTTGCGAGGTCTGACGTTAGGGCTTACCAATGACCACATGAGAAATAGATTCCACACTTCATTTAGGAAAATAAATAACGCTAAAAATGAGCTGCATGATATGTTTGACGTCCCGGAGAAGGGTCTTGGTATGTTGATGAGACGGGCGTATGAAGCCGAGCTTTTTATACCCAGTTTAGAGCCTGCGCCTAGGTTGCTGGAAAAGCCACGTGAGCCCCAATATGAGCGTGTGGCGTTACCTAACAGCGCGTTCACGCTCATCCATAGGAAAAAAAGATGATTAATATCTACCATCAGGCCTGGCCGGAGGAAATGCCGGAGCATCTACAGGATGCTGATGAACAGCTGACGGTAGCGCTAGGTTCCCTTGCTACCATTAATGTTGCACGGACATCACCTGAACAGCGGAAGTATGTGGGCGGCATGGCGATGCTTGGAGACAGGGCCGCGGTAGCAGATGCAGAAGGGGTATCAATGTATACGGTTGCGCAGTCACTCGGGAAGGTCTATCGTACAATCAGGCGCGCCAATCAGGAGTGTCCATTGTTTATAGGTGATGCAGGCTCAGCGGCATATGCGGCATATGATAACCAATGGATCAACAGCGACACTGATCCACTATGGGGCAGTATACTCACCCCGGAACAGGCGCTCATGCTAAAGACACTACCGCTCGGTTTAACGGCGCAGCGGGCGAGAAAAGTTATCCCTATGCCCGTCCGTACCCATGCCTATTTTGACCTTAAAGATGAGTTGCAGTGGGTTTTGGATGCGGAGGGGGAGAGTGACGCCGTACTCGTCAGACGAGGCTACGAAACCGGTCTTTTTGTGCCGCGTCTGCCATCTTCTGTCGGACCCGATTCTTTACAAGTACTTTCGGAGCGTGCACGACAGAAGCAACTTGAGGCACGGCCAAAGCTGGATGAAGCGCTCGATAAATTCTATATGCATGACAGGGTACGGCCTTCGGAAGGCCAACTCATTGCACTTCACGCAGCATGCTATAAAATAGCAGCTCCCGGTACCAAGTTGTCTGATAGTGGTGGAATTGTGGCGGCAAAACAGCGCCTGGGACGCCTTGGTCAGAAAATAGAAGACGTCCAACTAAAACGTGGCAACGAGTTGTACAGGACGTGTCTTTCGTCTTCGGCCTACACGGCCTACCTCAATGGATGGCTGCCAGTACGAAAAGATAAAGCCTGGGCGGGTGAGCTGACCGCCGAACAACAGCTAGTGCTTGATAGTATGGCGGTAGGCTTGAGGCAAGTTGATATGATAGAACTTTTGGGTATATCCCGTGCCCGTGTTATCGCCATATGCAAAGAGTTACATAACATATTTGGGACAGGTAATCTCGGCCTGGGTGCTATTATCCGAAGGTCATTTGAAGTTGGCGTCTATAAACCTAAGTCAAAGAGAGGACAGCGCAAATGATTAACCCCGATCACAAAGCTTGGCCTGATTTACGCCGAGAAAGCGAGATCGTGCGTCTTGTGGACCACCGTCTCAATGAGGCGCTTGATGCTGTGGCAATGACCCGGACGGAACTTATAACATCTCGTGAGTGGGATCTTATAAAGGCAGTTGGAGAATATGCTACTCAGGCAGAGGCAGGAAGACAAATCGGCAACATTGCTTCAGGCACGGTAGGCGTGAGCTTAAGTCTGTCAGCGTCCCGGCTGCCAGAAGACAACAAATATGTAAAGTTGTTTAATACCAGTGCCACATCACTCGTATACGCATCGGGGCACGAAGGTTCGTTTCGTATGAAGCAGACGAGCAGTGGAACAAATCTTTGACGCGCGACCAGGCAATTGCATTAAAGATAATGGCGCTGAATACAGACGAGAAAGACTTACTGGCTTTGACGGGTCGCAGAAAACGTAACTGGTGGTCACTAGAAGTGCAAACGAAGCTAGGCAAGAAGCTCGGTGTGCCTGACGTAAGTTCCGCTCGAATGGTAGGAAGAGCTTTTCAGGTTGGCCTGTTTGTCCCTAAGCCACAGGTAGGCGAACAGGTTAAAAAAGAGTCAGCAGAATAATCGTAAGACTAGGTTTACGTAAAAGTGTGTCATAGAGATGAGAGGTTTTGTATAATAAGCCGATATGAGCGAACACTCTTTCCTGAAACGGCGCTGGAAACTGATCCTTAATATTGTGACGGTTGTAGCGTTGCTCGTACTTATGGTTGCTATCCGTGACCAGTTGATCGCTACTTTTGAGAATCTGGCCAAAGTTAACGCCTGGCTGCTTCTGCTGCTTATACCGGTGCAGGTAGTGAACTACCATGCCCAAGCTAAGCTATACCAGGGTTTGTTCGGCCTTTTAGGGAATAAGCTTAGGTATAGCTTTTTGCTGCGTGCGTCACTCGAGCTCAACTTTATTAACCATGTGTTTCCGAGCGGGGGAGTGTCGGGTATTTCTTATTTTGGCGTGCGCCTCAAGAATGACGAGATAACCGGTGGCAAAGCCACTTTGGTGCAGGTCATAAAATTAGGGCTGCTGTTTTTGTCCTTTGAGGCATTACTTATCGCTGGGTTGCTCTTTATGGCTATCGGTAATCGCGTTAACAGTCTGGTGATATTGCTTACAACCGCAATTACTACCCTTATGGTTGTGGGGACCTTCGCATTTGTCATGATTATCGGTAGTAAGCGCCGCATCAACGCGACGTTTACTTTTGTAACCAAGGTACTAAACAAGATCCTTCATTTCTTTTTGCCAAAATCTCCTGAGACAATAAATATGAAGCGTGCCGAACAGGCGATTGACGAACTTCACAATAATTACAAAATGATTGAGTCACAGTGGCGACAGCTGAAGATGCCACTTTTTTGGGCTTTTCTGGCGAACCTGACGGAAGTCATTTCTATTTATGTCGTGTACATCGCTTTTGGGGAGTGGGTCAACTTTGGCGCGATCATTCTTGCGTATGCCGTAGCTAACTTTGCTGGACTGGTTTCGGTAATGCCAGGTGGTGTCGGTGTCTACGAGGCATTGATGACCGGTGTATTAGTGGCTGCCGGTATTCCGGCTCGGCTAAGCTTACCGGTTACCGTTATGTACCGTGTGCTGAATACACTTATACAGGTGCCACCGGGCTGGGTGCTGTATCACTTAGCGCTAAGGGGTAACAAACCCGACGTTACCAATATTAAAGATGCCTGAACCCGCCTTTAGCGTTAGCGAATTTGTCGCTGTCCTGAACCAGACGCTTGAGTACGCATATCCTAACGTCGTGATATCGGGTGAAATTGCCAACTTTAGAGTAAGCAAAAACCGTTGGGTATATTTTGACCTAAAAGATGAACAGGCATCGGTGCGTTTTTTCGGTACTGTCTATCAGCTGCCCGCCCCACTTGAAGACGGCATGGTGGTAGCTGTCCGCGGCGTGCCGCGCTTGCATCCGTTATATGGGTTTAGCGTTACCGTACAAACGATACAACCCGTAGGTGAGGGTTCAATCAAAAAAGCAGCCAAGCTCCTTGAGGCTAAATTGGCCGCAGAAGGCTTGTTTGATGAGGAACGGAAACGTAAACTGCCGTATCCGCCTGCGCATATCGGGTTGGTGACGTCGGGTGAGTCCGCCGCGTATCGCGACTTCATCAAAATCCTTAATGCCCGCTGGGGCGGTATAGAAATTACGTTAATTGATGTGCAGGTGCAAGGTGATGCATCTTCCGCACAGGTAGTGCGGGCCATAGAGCAATATAACCAGATGGCCGTACCCCCCGAAGTAATTGTCATAACCCGGGGTGGCGGCAGCGCTGATGACCTGCAAGCATTCAGCACCGAACAAGTTACGCGGGCGGTCGCCGCCAGCCGCATACCGACGGTAGTTGCTATCGGCCATGAAGTTGATATAAGCCTCGCCGAGCTAGCCGCCGACCAGCGCGCCAGTACACCGAGTAATGCAGCCGAACTACTAGTACCTGACCGTAAAGCCATGGCCAAAGTGCTGCAAGCCCACCGCGAACGGTTGTCACATTCTGCGGACAGAGCGGTACATGATGCCCGCCGTGAGCTAACGCTCGAGCGCCGGACATTGCACGATAGCGCCACACAGCTTATCGCACAGACCCGTGAGCGCCTTCTGCTACGCAAGCAGCTTGTGGAGGCATTCAATCCCCGAGCAGCACTCGAGCGTGGCTACGCATTGCTACGAAAGGACAGTGCGATTGTGCGTAGCGGGACGGATGTGGCCATAAAAGATGAGCTTACCATCCAACTGAGCGACGCCGAGCTGACAGCTACCGTAAAACGCATTACAATGAATATGGAGAACAATACACATGTCAAAGACGAATGATTACCAACGCCTCAGCCTGGACCTTGATGAAGTACTGGCTAAGCTGCAGCAACCTAATGTGCAGGTCGATGAAGCGGTCAAGCTGTACGAACAAGGCCTGAAGCTCATTGCACAGCTTGAAAAACAGCTTGAACAGGCCGAGAACACGATCAAGAAGCTACAGCTATCCTCAGCAAAAGAACAATAATATGTGGTTCTGGATACTTTTTGTCGCGATATGGGTCGTACTTATTTTTGGCTTTGTCGTTTTTGTGGGACCGCCCTATCTACCGACGCTCCGGAAACAAATAGAGGCCGCGCTTGATCTTATCGATTTGCAGCCAGGCGAAACGCTGCTAGAACTTGGGTCGGGGGATGGTCGCGTCATGCTGGCAGCGGCTCGGCGCGGGCTCAGGGTGGTAGGTATCGAGCTGAACCCGCTACTTGTTATTATTTCATGGGTCATTACCTTTAAATATCGTAAGCAGGTGCGGGTTATTTGGGGCTCCTACTGGGGTAAGCCATGGCCGCGTGCAGATGGTATTTTTACGTTTATGCTGGGTAAATATATGAGCCGGCTGGATGACCGAATTATGTTTTGGCGTACCAAACCGATATCACTGGCGACGTTTGCTTTTACTATCCCAGGCAAGCAGCCGAGTGCTGCGCGTGAAGGCGTATATTTATACAAATATACGGAAAAGATAGATAAATAACTTGCTTTTGATGTGTAATTTACGCTACCATAACCGATATGAATAGGCTTTCTCAACGCGGTGCAATCAACGTATTGCTCATACCTCTTATATTACTGCTCATCTTCTTCTTGGGGGCCGCCGGTTTTGGCGTATGGGCTTACACGAGCAGGTCGGATTATAAAGATCGTAGTGACCAAAAAGCTGCCGCGGCAGCTGCCAAACAAGAGGAGATAACTAAGGCCGCCGACGCTGTTAAATATGCAGAGCAAGAAAAGAAACCATTTGATACGTATATTGGCCCGGCAGCATATGGAAATATCACCGTTAATTATCCAAAGACCTGGAGCGCCTACGTCGTAGAAAGCGGTGGTGGCAATCCTATCTCAGGTTACTTCCATCCTAAGTTTGTTCCTGGTATCACCAACCCTAATAACAGCTATGCGTTACGCGTAAGCCTGGTGCAGGGTACATATTCATCAGCTTTACAACAGTTTAAGTCGCAACTTGCCGCTGGTACCGTTACCATCCAGCCATACGCCTTGCCAAAAGTTCCGAGCGTTATCGGTTCGCGCATAGAAGGCCAGATTACCCAAAAGAAGCAGGGTGTAATGATTGTTCTGCCACTTCGTAATATGACGCTGCAAATTTGGACCGAATCAAACGACTTCAAGAGCGATCTTGATACTAACATTTTGCCAAACCTCAGCTTCGTACCGTAACCTTATCTGTTATACTAAAAACACATAAGAGGGGACGATCACGGTGCAATATACAGGCGCCACACATTCAGAGGAGGCACTACGATTGCTTGCTTCGGTTGCCGAGCAACTTAAGTTCCCGTTGACCTCTATTTTACGTAAGGCTGAACTCGGTACGCTGACTGGCGATCTCTCTTTGGTGGATGCCAATGCTATCCAGATGCATGCGAATGCAGCTCTGACACTTGTCGATAGCTACTTGCTGGGGCTCCAGCTGCTGAGTAGTCAGCAGTCATTGCCCCTAGAACCGGTTTCGGTTTCTTCGCTGCTTGTAGATGTTGCCCATGAGCTCCAGGCAATGGCAAAACAATACGATATGAAGCTGGAACTGCATATCGGAGGTAAGTACGAACCTGTTATGGCTCATCGCGCCGGGCTGCGTGCAGCTCTTGTATCACTTGGATATGCCCTCGTCGAAAGCTATCCGCATGCCGGAGGGCATATACGACTTGCCGTACACCGGACACCGCATGGCATCGTCACGGGTGTATACGGAGATTATCAACAGATTAATGCCGCACAATGGCGGACGGCCCTTGACCTTAAAGGCAAGGCCGCACAGCCTTTTACCGCTCTTACCGGTAATGCGGGGGCCGGCTTATTCGTAGCAGAGGCGATCCTGCAAGCAATGGAAACACGTCTGCGCGTCAGTAAATACCAAAAGCAAAAGGGTTTAGCCACAACCTTGCAACCCAGTCAACAACTGCATTTTGTATAATTATTGTGTTCATGGCAAACGTATTATTTATTGAACCAGACAAAGGCTTAGGCGGCACATATGTCCAAGCCTTTGAGCATGCAGGCCATACAGTACATATGGCTGCCACTGCAGAAGAGGCAATCATGACGGTGGATGAACAGCGGCCCGATGTAGTTGTCATGGAGTTGCAGCTACCGGGCCATAACGGTGTAGCCTTTTTACACGAGTTCCGTTCATACAATGACTGGAGTGACATCCCTGTAATTATTAACACCTACATTACACCTGCAAAAATGGATCAGGCCAGAGCAGCTCTGAAGACCGACTTAGGGGTGACCGTTATCATGTATAAACCCCGTACGACCCTGCAGCGTCTCATAAGCACAGTTAATGAACAGGTACGTGCATGAAGCAGCTTGTTACCCCGGCAATAATCCTTAGCCGAACTGATTATGGCGAAGCTGATCGTATCCTGACGATGCTAACGCCGGAATACGGCAAGGTAACGCTGATTGCAAAAGGCGTGCGACGTATTAAATCTAAATTAGCTGGCGGTATCGAGCTATTCAGTGTAAGCGAAATTACATTTATCAAGGGCAGGGGAGGGGTCGGTACTCTGGTATCGACCCGTTTAACAAAACACTATAGCAGGGTAGTAGGGGAGTTGGATCGTACCATGCTTGGCTACGATATTATTAAGCGATTGCATAAAGCTACCGAAGATGAGCCCGAGCCGGCCTACTTTCAGCTGTTGCAACAGGCCTTTGAGGCACTCGATAACACCCAGATACCCCTGGAAATAATCAAAGTGTGGTTTTTTACGCAATTATTACAGCTTGGTGGACATACACCCAACCTACGACTAGACAGTCAGGGTCGCCCATTGGCTTCTGACCAGCGGTATGAATTTAGTTTTGACAGCATGGCGTTTACCACGTCGCCCGATTACGGGCACTTTAACGCCAGCCATATTAAATTGCTCCGACTTTGCTTCGGTGGCAACACGCCACATGTATTATCGAGAATTGAAAGTAGCGAAGAGCTGGCTAGCCAGTTGCTGCCGCTCGTGCAGTCGCTTCAAACGCGGAACTAGACAGCTAACGATTTTCAGCGGTTATAAATGTTTGTATATCGATGCTTGCATGAGCTGGTAGTATAACGCCTTGGTTGCTCAGCTTGCTGGCCTCGACTGGTGGTGTCCCGTCGTGCTCCATACCGTATACGTCCTCGATACAGATTGAATTAGTGCCTTGACGTCGCCAGGCTAATAGGCCACTTGGAAGAGGCTTGCCTATTGGATTACGGTTGTGGTCGTATAGTCTGGCGCTCGTTTGCATGGAGAATGACCGGCCATCGGCAAAGGCAACACGGGCAATGCCGCGGGGTAGGGGTACGTATTGGGAGTTGCCGTTAAAAGCTTCCTGCAATGCATCTTTGGTAAAGAGGGGTTGAGCCTTGCTGTCTGTCACACTAAACCCTTCGAGGCTAGGAACGACACCCGGATCACTGTTAAGGAGCCAGTAAAAATGTTGGCCAAAGCTCGTATATTGTTTTTTACTGGTGTTAAAGTACGTGTCCCTGACCTGTACTTCGCTACCAGCCACAACGACTTCACGGAAATGGCGAGGTACGGTTTTGGGCACCTCGGCAGCGATGAGCGCCCGCGACTTAGGCTCAAGTTTTAGCTGTTCAGGGGAAGTAACGTATTGTTCCGGATCGCCATACGATACCCGCCGGTAATCAGTATAGCGATGGCGTCCGTGCTGAGGCTGGCCTTTCTGAGGCCCAACCGGATTCATTAGGTGGGTAGCGTTAATCTTATATTCAAGCGGAGGTTCCTCGCCGGGCGTATCGGTCCCGCCATACAATACGGGAACAATATTGCCATGGCGATCCTTTAACGAACAGCCAAGCAGGTAGCCGCCGGCCAGGCGTATTTCTGCCATGCTTGCGCCCTCATGACCGATAGTTAGTATTTCGTCGGTAAAGATAGGGTCCTCAGGGCCATTGATACCGTTGGCCCGGCGATCTGTCTCAGCAATAAATGCCTCTGTTGTTAACGTCATAGTAGCCTCCACATGTTTAGGTCCAATGGTCAGACTATATCATGGTCACTGGTCGTATGTCAGCCCGTTCGCCAACCGGTAAACATTCTTCAGGCCATCTGTTATAATGCCAATTATATGAAAACGCTCATAACCCAAACTGGCTTTGGATCGGTACGTTTTGGCGGTGGCTCCGGCCTGCTGTAATTTTCTTGCATCCAAAAACAGTAATTCTTTTGAAAGGTAAAACACATGAGTGAAGTAAAACTAGACGACATCGTATCGCTGGCCAAGCGCCGCGGGTTTATCTACCAGGGCAGTGAAGTATACGGTGGGTTATCCGGAACTTGGGACTATGGCCCTTTGGGCGTCCAGCTCAAGCGCAATATTATGCAGCTCTGGTGGAAAATGTTTGTTGACGACCGTGACGATATGTTCGGTGTCGACGCCGCCATTTTAATGAACCAAAAAGTCTGGCAGGCCAGTGGCCACACCGAGACATTCACCGATCCTTTAGTAGAATGTTCTAACTGCCACAACCGTTTCCGCGCCGACAAAATCGATACCAGCAAATGCCCGACATGTGGCCAAAAAGACACCTTCGGTGAACCTCGCGCATTTAATATGATGTTCCAGACCCATGTCGGTCCGGTGGCGGACGAAGGCTCGGTAAGTTATCTTCGGCCAGAAACCGCGCAGGGTATTTTTACGAATTATAAAAATGTCGTAGACAGTTTTTATCCGGATTTGCCATTTGGTTTGGCACAGCAGGGGAAGGCGTTTCGTAACGAAATCAGCCCGCGCGATTTTATTTTTCGCTCACGCGAATTTGAACAGATGGAAATTGAGTACTTTGTTGATTCGACAAAATGGGAAGAGGCTTTTGAGCAATGGCGCAAAAATGTCTGGGAATGGTGCAAAGCCCTAGGCTTACCCGAAACAAGCGTGCATGAACTCGAAGTAGAAGGTGATGATCTTGCCCATTACAGCAAGCGCACCATCGACTTTGAGTTTGATTTCCCGATTGGGCGCGAAGAATTGCTAGGCCTAGCTTACCGTACCGATTTTGACCTGGGTAACATCCAGCGGGTGAGCGGCAAGAATATGGAATATCGTCCCAAGGATGGTTCCAAGCCATTCGTACCACATGTTATTGAGCCAAGCTTTGGTGTGGAGCGTGCCCTAATGGCCGTGCTGACCGCCGCCTACAAAGAAGACGAGATTAACGGCGAAAAGCGAGTGTATCTCCAGCTGCCAAAGCACCTGGCGCCGGTAAGAGTGGCCGTGTCGCCATTGTTAAAAAACAAGCCTGAACTGGTGGCCAAGGCCAAAGACATCTACGCGACCCTTAAAAAAGAACTCGGACAGGTGATGTGGGACGACAACGGCAACATCGGTAAACGTTACCGCCGCCAAGACGAAATTGGTACGCCATACTGCGTAACAATCGATTTCCAGACCCTCGAGGATAACACCGTAACCGTTCGTGACCGCGACACCGCAGAGCAACAACGTGTGGGCTTGGAAGGCCTGGCTGCTTCCCTCGATGTGGCATAGGGGACTCCGCCGCCAACCAAATTTTCTTGTTCGATTTTGTGTTGGTTTGACCGTTACCTTTGTCGTCGGACTTTTATTGCCGACGATAACAGGCGGTGATACGTCCTTAGGACTTTTAGCCTTGCCAGTCTTTTTGTTTTTGTATTTGCCCCTGAGTAGCTTGTACCAGCGGGTGTCGGTTAAGCTGCACGATAGGGCCATGCACCGTTACGCCGAGGCACATGCGCTTACATTCGCAAAGACGGGCACGCGAGACTTTATCCGCGAACTTGGTTCTATCGACGAGCTTAATGACACGGAAGGTCAGACGGTAAACCATCTGCTTATCGGCCCGGATTGGAAGTATGGCGACCTTTCATTCCGTACACATCTGCTGTCTGGGGCCGGCAAGCACACCGGTACCACCGTATATTACAGTGTCATGTCGACCCAATTATCCCGCGACCTACCTAATATCATATTTGACTCTAAAAAAGCCCGAGGACGACAGTTCCGCCTACAGTTTGCCAAAAAACAGGTACATAGATTGGAGGGAGACTTTAATACGTTTTTTGCTACATACTTTCCGCATGGCTATACCATCGACAGCATGAGTTTTATTTCGCCAGAAGTTATGTGGGCTATGCGTAATGCTGCGGATTACGATATCGAGATCTATGGCGACAGGCTGTTTTTATACGGTTCGGTATATGACCCCGAACGGCAGATTCCTGATATGGCGGCTAAGCTACTCGCTATTAAAAAAGAGCTGGCCGACAATATAAACACCTACCGCGATGACCGGTTACCCTATACCGAAGGCCGCCAGCGAGTAAGCGTCGAGGGCGCAAAGCTTACAATGAGTCTCTTTTGGCCTCTGGCTATCACGATTGGTATGTTTGCATTTTATATTCTTTCTACCATTTTTTAATTTCCGGCCACAGTAAAACGTCACTAATTACAGTCCTAATACCTAGGATTAACAGGGACGCTATGCAATAATAATGCTATGACCAACGAGCAAATAGAGCAAACCATTCGCGAGTATATCCCGCAGATTATACATATGTCACTGGCGACCGTTGCCGACAATAAACCGTGGGTGTGCGAGGTACATTTTAGCTATGACGATGAGCTAAATCTGTATTTCCGATCCATAGAAGCCCGCCGGCACTCTAAAGAGCTAGCCTTAAATCCCCATGTAGCAGGCAATATTGTTACACAGCATCATAAAAACCAAAAAGTACGGGGCGTATATTTTGAAGGCACCGCCGAGAAATTAGCAAGCGTAAGCGAAGACGATGCCGCCTACAAGGCCGTTCATGCGCGTTATGGCAACGCTACAATCCAAGCGGTAACGGCAGAGGAAAATACTCCTTGCTATTACAAAATTACCGTACAAAACTGGTACTTGCTGGACGGTTACGAGTCAGATCCGGCACAAAAATACACCTTGCCTTGGAAATCCTAGCCAGTAACCAGAAGCTTCCAGCAAAAGCCAAGCCAGAACTTGCTATACTGTATGAAGCTTATGATTCAACAACGCACAGCATTAGTTGAGCGGCCAGTGGCTTGCTCAGGAAAAGGTAATTACATCGCTTCTATTTACTACGGCTCAAAGGGAGGACGGCTTTTTCACAAGGTGCTCACCTACAGCTATAAAGATCCGCGATATAAAGACGAGGCAATCGTCTTAAGTGATATATCCCGGATGATCCCGTCGCGGCACCGGGACTACATTATTGCCATATCAGTTATAAAACGATGTTTGCACCCCAAAGTGGATACTATCGCCCGCAAAGACCGTGTCCCACATTACGAACGGGTGTTCTCCTGGGTGGTAACCCACGAAAACACCGTGCATGAGCCTTTCGAAGAGGCTATGCACCATTATTCCAAACATGCCCAAAACGGTCACAAAGTACAAACGATTACGCTGCCCTATACTCCTGCCGAAATCCAGTCACCCATAGAACATATTATGACAACCAATTACTGGCCCGACGTCCATGCTAGTGTCGGCCTTCGTGGTGTAGAGCGTACGGTATCACTCAAAGAAGTCGTTTACTAATGTGAGCTCTGGCGGCGAGCTATGCCCCGGCATTTTTGCCCCACGTTTGTCGTTCCATAAGCTTCTGCGTATTGAATACTGCGGCATCTTCTACATCCCATCCGGCACAGGCTGAAATAACAAAGCCGACGGCATTAAGATAGTCACCGAGAACTTGAGGAAGGGGAAGGACGGCTTCGCTTTCGGTAGCCGTAGGAAGGCGTGAAGCAGCTGCTTGTGGTTCCATAGATCGGGTAAGACGATTGACGAACCGAGTGAATACGTAGTAGGGGTTATCCTGCAAACAAGTAACGGTACCAAACTTGTTTGGGACGCTGAACTTACCTGCATATTGGGCAACATACTTTTGAAGGTCCGTAAACGACATTATAGAAATATGTTCGCCAGTATGCCGCATAAAAGATTGTTCACACATGTTCCGGGCATTTTCTCCATATTGGTCCGCAACGGCAAAACCAAACCAGAGCATGTCACCAAGTTCCTCCTGGACCTCGCTTTTAAGCTCGGTAGGATTTTCGATAAGCTGCTGGCCATTAAAACCTTGCGGCAGGAGTAGCAATGAGCCTGGGCCGTGCTGGTAGAGCGCCTCGAGCATTTCACCTCTTATATATCCGGCGTATGTGCGTTGCCAGTCGGGCGTAGGCGGATCGTTACGGGTTAATGCAATGCTGGCCTGAAAGTCATCCAGTGGGTAGGGTATCTCTCCAAGTATTTCTGACATAGTAGATAGTATACTTCTTGTTCGGTGATTAGTATTGATCTATTCACGAGCTTCGTCTATGGTAGAGGTAACTAAATGACGGATATATGTCGATAGAATCAGCCCGCACCCCAGAGGCTCTGTGGAGGCCAGACACAGAGCCACCAACATCGGACACTATCAAAGAGATAGAATCACGTACTGCAGACCTTCTGCCTTTCATAGGCGATGTCTCCTACGATAGTCATGGCCAGCTGACTTATGAGCGGGAAGATCAAAATCGTATGCCCGGTGTCCCGTTAGATATCACGATACAAACGGTAGACGGCGACACGATACGGAAGATGGTATTTAAGATTCCATATCCAACCACTAACAGAATCATTAAAAGAGGTGCTGTTACCCTCGTTGATACCTCCGACCCAAATGTTGCTGGCTGGAACATACATTTTAAAGGCTGCGGCAATAGCCCCAGTCGTTTTTTGGGGCTGCTTACCCAGGGTGTGCGTGCATCTGATGAAAGTATAAGTCAGCTCGGTTTTTTGGCGGGGTTTATGCCAAGGACGGCCCCGGCAAGGGCCGTTGACCATTATGGATTTACGGTTGAAACACCAGAATATTTTGAGCAGATCTGGGGTAGCGCCAATAACGATCTGGCCCGGCGGGGTATCTCGGCTACGTATTCCTACGATCATGTGTTTCCATTTAGTGACGGTGACGTACATGTGGCTGTCAATGAATGCGCCGATAATAATAACCAATTACTTGATAGGCCATCCGATAAATCGATTGTTGTTACAAAAGAAGGGGCATTTCACTTTAAGCGAGGTATACAAGCTGGTATTCGGCTTGGTTACTTTGAAGAGCGGAGTACTTCCGACGAGATGCCACCACTGACCGAAGAAGATCGGCGTGTGCATCCATATAGGATTGAAAAACTCGGTGAAGATTCCCGTGGGCAGGCCCATAAAGTGCTCAAGTGGGATGGAGGCGACTGGGAGATTATCCATATCCACGAAGGCACCGCCGAAGATGCACAGGCAATTGCAGACGAGCAATACCAGATTGATTTATATAAACACAATCGTTCGGGCCAGCTCACACAAGCAAGGGCCCAGCGCGTATTGCAGGTGTTAGACCGCGTCTTTAGCACTGAGATGTTGCGTCTTTTATTAGCTACCGATTAGTGGAGCTGTGAGTCGTTGTATTATTGATGGCTTTATCGATATGGCTTTTGTTGCCTTTGGCGTTATGTACAAGGTACAGAATGCCGCCGATAACAATGAGTAAGACGATCAGTACGATGACCCCTTCCATTATCGTAAAGCCTTTTTCTTGTCTAAGTTTCATATCCATCATTCGTTACTAAGCATAACTATAATGAGAGTTTACAATTATGCCAAGGTGAAATAGCCAAAATATGAGAAGATAGAGCCATGATTATTTACTATACCGATGGCAGTTGTGAACCTAATCCCGGAAATGGCGGCTTTGCGGTCATCAAAGACAAACAAGTGTGCGTACTGGGCGGCGAACCGGGCGGCGGCGAAACCACCAATATACGTATGGAGGGTTTTGCGATCATTGCCGCCCTTAAAGATGCCGCTGGTGCCGAATGCGAAATTTATACCGACAGCGAATTTTGGATAAACGTTATTACCAAATGGTCGCTCAATTGGGAAAAGAACAACTGGAAAAAGAAAGGTGGGGAAATCAAAAACCTCGATATCGTCAAAGAGGTTTGCCCACTATTCCGTAACTCCAACGCTACACTCATTTGGGTCCGTGGCCACAACAATGACGAAGGCAACGAGATGGCCGACCACTGGGCTAACGAAGCCCGCAAGCAGTTGCTGTCGGGTAGTGCGGCTTAAAACTGCGTACTACTGCATATCGGGGCGGTGATTAAAAAGGCCATTGAAGATGATAGGCTATTGATTTTGCCCGCCGTGCAGGAGGTGAAACCAGAAAGCGAGGATTTTTTTCTAGCATGTCCTTAGGGTTTAGACCTGCCGACTCGATTTCCTGCAGGATGCTATCTAGCGTCTCTTTTTTAACATGGATTATCTCGAAACATTTGCCAATAAGTTCGATGCCATTGGTAACGCCGTGGACTTCCAGTATATTGCATGTGTCCACAATGTGTTTAGAGGCAGGTAGGGTTCTGAGCCGATTAAAATACCGTACAAATCTCTCATAGGCTGGATGTTTGGGGTTTGACCAACCAAATATCTCGAAAATCGCCGAACGCGCATCGAGCGTTTCTTCATACCCTGGCGAATTACTATCGCAGCCGTTCAATATGCGGGAGCCGATACCCAGCAAAGTATTTATCTCATCCAGTTTCTGCTGCTTATCGATTACTGAGCGGGGCAGGCGAATGCCCGACAGCCACTTTTCCTTGCCGGTGATGGCAGGCGGCTCAAGCTGAGCTTTTTCATGGTCATGAAGTGATTTCCTGGGCATATAGGCCTTGAGGTGGGGGTAGTCATCAAGCACGTACGAATGTGGTAAGGGAAAAACACGAAGGTATGCTTTAACGACGGAGTGATCTATTTTTTCTATTATGCGGTCATCAATTAATGATTCATGTATGTAGCTTCTCATGGCTGGAGTGCCTATTTGTTTTATGACAGACCACGATATCGGGCTGTCCAGCTCAAAAGTTGGCTGCGTCATAACTGAAAGCAAATGTCTTTCGACAGGATATTTGGTCAACCTTGATGCTGTGTTTGCATCTATGTCGGCTAGTGCTATCGAGCCATGACGTTGAACGATGCGTGCAAGCAGCGCCAGATATCCCAAACTCATAGAGAGTAGGTCGGGATGATACGCGATGAGTTCATTTGGATTTCCCTGCCAGCCGAGTAGTCGCGAGGTCCGATCAACGAAGCTGTGGCGAAGTAATACGGTTGCGGGATGTGCGGCTACTAATCTACTGGCCCGCCGGATAGATCCGACGGCATTTCCGGTAATATCCTGGACGATTGCTACAGTGGATAAGAATGACGCAGGTATAAGAGGTTCATCGCCAGCACGGCTTTTATAAGCCCCATGCAGCGGATGCTCAGGCCGCCGAAGCCCCATCTCAGCTTCGGTACGTTGCCTGGCGGCCAGCATAGCCAAACTGTCAGTGATCCTGGTTTCTTTGGTACGCTGTTCGGTCCCGCTCTCAAGCACGCGCGCCTGCATATACGCCAACCAGCCGGGATCTTCGAGCTTGGTTTTGTCTAACGTTACAAGACCAAGGATGTGTTGATGGTCCGGATTATTGACAAAATCAAACTGGATTATGCCTTTTCCAGATTGATCCAGTCGCTCCATATCTCACAAAAGATGTTCTAATCTTTTTATTATCGTACACGTCGACAAATATTTTCACAAGAGGGTATCGGAAAGCGATTTTTACAGCAGTCTTTTGAGGAAATGTGGCGTAAAATAGATTTGTAATCACTAAAAATCTATGGTCGTATGCTGCGGCCATTAATTCGAGGGTCAAACACACAATGGACGAAGAAGCTGTTGCCGGCGCGCTGCCGGAAACAAATGATACTAATGATACGGGTGAGGATGTCCAATCTGAACCTCAGATGACATCCGAGAAGCAGAGCGGGGCGCCTAAAGACGACGCTGACCTGATCCGTGAAGTTGCCAACGCGCCAACTCCGGCTATCGTTGCGGCCGCCGAAGAAGAGGATGCCTACGAACCAAGTGACATCTTTGCCTGGGCTAATAATTTATACCAGTACAAGGATCAGTTAACCTTTGAGCTGTTTTTGATCAATAAAAACAATGTCATGTACAGCGTCAAACTAGTCCCCGAGTTAAGCAAACAGCTTAAGCCGCTCTTTTTGGACAATATCCTGGACTACGTGTTGAACGGCGCTGCCGAAGGCCTGTTGATTCGTGACTTCGAAGATGGCGAAGCAGAGGATAACGTACTGCAACGCACACGCTGGGCCAAGATTGATAAACTCGTCGAAGTCATGCATTGGATCCGTACACAGGAAAGCGAAATCGTACAATTCTCAGACGAGGAGCATGATTTAAAGCGTATCAAGGCCGTTATGGCACGGGTGACACATCCAGGTGGTGACGAGCCATTCTACATCATCAAAGCACTGCCGCGGGCACAAATGATGAAAGGTGACGGCTCTTGGATGGTCAGCAAAAAAGTCTTTATGCCATTCGAAGACGCGGTGGCGCTCAAGATTCCAGCCGACAACCAACTACTGGTGTTACACCAGGATGTGTTTGTATTCAGCCAGCCAAAACTGCGCACTCTTTTTGGCTATGACGCTAAAAAGAATAGCATCGCAGCCAAAAAAGTAGAAGCCATCCAGGAAAAATTTGACCTGCGGTTCGCCGAAGGTGAAGACATGCAGACGATGGTCAAGGGCAACAAGGCGATCATAAACAAACTGCAGAAACTCGAGCTTAACGACGACATCACTAAAGACAAGATCCTGGATCACGGCGAAGAGCTTGATGTCGCGTTGATGACCGACGAGACCGGCGCGATTATCATTGAGAACCCTAAAGATTTAGCTAAGTTTATCAATCTGCTCAACGATGACTACATCGAATCCAATCTGACGGGTGTACGCTACGAAATCCAAAAGAAGCGCGAGCTTAAGCCACCCAAAGAAGACGAATAGTTAGCAATCCTTACCGCTTTTTGAGATACTAGGCCGAGAGGTTTACCAATATGGATGCGATTGTACTGAAAGAACTTTCCAAAGTTTTTAGCTTTAAGGCCAGCAAAGGTCTTAAAGGTTTCTTGCGTCCTGTCAAAAAACAGGTCCGTGCTGTCGATGACATATCGCTGACAATCAAAAAGGGTGAAACGGTTGCATTTATCGGCCCGAACGGCGCAGGAAAGAGCACGACGATCAAAATGCTAACAGGTATTTTGCAGCCATCTGCCGGACACATTGCTGTCCTGGGCTTTAACCCGCTTACTAAACGTCGTGAACTGGCTATGCGTATTGGCACTGTTTTCGGCCAGCGGTCACAGCTTGTATTTAACTTGCCGCTCACCGATAGCTTTGAGCTAACTGCCGAGATGTACGGTGTGCCGAAACAAGAAGCCCAGAAGCGCATCGCAACACTTATACGACAGTTTGACCTGACGGATTTTGTTGATCAGCCGGTCCGAAAACTCTCCTTGGGCCAACGGATGCGGGCAGAGGTCGCTAACGCACTTATCCATAATCCGGATATCATCTTTTTGGATGAACCGACCATCGGATTAGACATTGTGGCCAAGCGGTCACTGCGTGAAACTATCAAAAGTGTGAACAAAGAACGTGGTACGACCGTGTTCCTGACCAGCCATGATGTCGGCGACATCGAAGAGGTCTGCGAGCGTACCCTGATCGTTAACCATGGCAAAATTGTCTTGGATGCCAAAACATCAGCACTCAAAAAAGACTACTTAAAACGCAAAAAGGTAAGTGTCGTACCGGCTGACGGGGTAGATTCGTCTGTGGCCGTCGAAGAAGTGGCTGCCATTAGCGAAGATGGGCGCCTGGTGTTCGATGTAGACATCACTAAAACGCCACTCAAGCAGTTTTTGCCCAGTTTGCTGGAACAGATAGATATTGCTGATTTGACCATCGAAGATACGCCGCTCGAAGACATCATCCACGAACTATACACCAAGGAAAAATGATGAAACCGTATCTGCATATCATCCGTACTGCGGCCCGTGAAGACAGCGCTAATAGTAAACGACTTATCGGCGGGGTGCTAGTGACCGTTGTCCGCGTCAGCTTGATCGCCGCGATTTATAAAGTGGCTTACAAACACGTAGGCAACGTTGGGCTTAGCTACGAAAATGCCGTATGGAGCATCGCTATATATTTCACCTTTATCCTGAATTTAGGTATACGTAATATATTCAAATTGGTAGATATCGCCGTTCGAACAGGGGCGGTAGAAGTCGGACTGATAAAGCCAATTGATTGGCGCCTGAGTAAAATTTGTGAACTCATAGGGAAAAATGGCTTGGAATTTCTTGTACAGCTTGTCGTTCTGCCTGTCTGGCTGCTCATTGTCGTGGGTGCACCTGATACTTCACATTTATCACTAGCCAGCGGAGTAGTATTCCTGGTATTAACAGGATTATCAATCGTTGCAGCTTCAGCGACATTTACGATGGTTGGTCTGACGGCATTTTGGTTAAACGACTCCCAGCCTATCTATCGCATCTTTGACAAAACGACGCTTATCTTTGGGGGTGGGTTTGTGCCTATCGCACTGTTGCCACACGCTATACAGTTAGCGGTGCGTTATTCGCCCTTCGGTGTCTACGCTGCACCTACACAGCTATTCAACCCGCAGATCATCCAGGTTTTAGTGCCAACAGTTGTATCTGCAGCGGCGTGGTCAATAGTAATGGTAGGTGCCTGTCAGTTTGTCTGGAAGCGGGCAATGCTTCGAATCGAGGTTAATGGTGGCTAAGTTCTTTACAAACTTCATGCACGATGTCCGGGTGTATCGAAAGAGCCTGTTCGTCCAGTTGCGCGCCTCGGCAGCATTGCGCGCTGCTTTTATTGTCCAAATAGTATTTATGGTAATTAACAACATCGGTATAATTGCCGCCTGGTTATTCTTGTTCAGTCGCTTCGGTACTATTAATGGCTGGTCAGGGAAGGAGCTCATTGCTTTGCAGGCAATCAATATGCTTATTTTTGGTGTCATGATGTTTCTAAGCGTAGGTATTGTCGATTTGCCACGCCATGTTGACCAAGGCTCTTTCGATACGTTTTTAACCCGGCCCAGCTCAGTGCTAAGTCAGGTCGCCAGTAGCAACATCGATGTTACGACCATTGGCGACACGATACTTGGCGTAATCCTTACCGCTTGGTATCTGACCCAGGTCGACCTACAGCTGGCGTCGTTTATGCTGTTCTTGGTATCGATGATGATCGGCTGCGTTATCTTTTGGACATTCGCAATCCTTTTGCCCAATATCCTGGCTTTTTACGTGTTCGACAGTGAGCGGCTAACGCGTTACGTGGCCTATGTGTTTTTGGACGGAGCTATATATCCTACCGGTGTACTAACTGGGGTGCTTCGTACCATTCTGCTGACGGTATTTCCAGCTTTATTAGTTGGAGCGGTGCAGGTGGATTTGCTGCGAGGTTTGCATTGGTGGCAGGTAGGTGCAGGTGCAATCGTAGCTGCCATTTGGTTGCCATTTGCTTTATGGTTATTCCGTCGTTCGGTCAGACGCTATGAAAGCGCCAATCTGGTAGGCGCGCGTTAAATGACCACCGCTTCGTATTGGCGGGGTCCGGTCGAACGAAACAGTGTCAAGTGATGTATCTGACATTCGTAAGGTAAACTGTCGTGGAGTCTTTTAACGTATTCGTCTTCGTAGGCTGCCGGAACTTTTTGACCACGCTTGGATTGCACAAGGGTTACGTGTGGTGAAAATACGGGGTCTGGGTAGTAAAGCGGTTCGGTATCTTGGGGCAGGAGTTTCGTAAGTTTTTTCTGCAACCGGTAAATGACTTCGCTTTGGACCTTGATGGCAACGGCTTGCTGCTTATATCGTTCGATATGCTGCAGCGTAATGGTAAAAGGCACCATCGAATCAGCGATTTCTTTAACTGCCGCGCTAATATGATCGGAGTCAGATGTTTTGAGCGCCTGTGGCGGCAAAAGCGTAATGTGCGGCTCCAGCGGTGCAAGAAAAAGGGAGCCATCGGCTAATTCATGCTGGGCGGCCGAGATGCGGTTGCGTATGTCCTCAGGTAATTGTAGTCCGATATAATACAACTGCATCGTATTAGTATAGGCTACTTTGTGCAGACCGCTGTAAAATAATCTAGGTAATAACCCTAAAGCTACTAATACCTGTTACAATGGTGCAGCAATAGGGATATAGGGGACACACATGACGCAGGAGCAAGCACTCGCCATCTTGGAGTCAGGACGTTCAACGTTACTGACTGGTGCCGCTGGTGCTGGCAAAACATATGTCCTTAACCAATTTATCAAGCGTGCTAAAAAGCGTGGTCAAAGTGTGGCAGTGACTGCCACAACCGGACTGGCCGCCACCCACCTAAGCGGCACTACCATTCATGCCTGGTCGGGCATTGGTGTGCACGATTTTTTTGATAAGCATCAGGTAGCCACTATGGCCAAGACCCGCCAGGAGCTGATCAAAAAAGCCGACATACTCGTTATTGACGAGATTAGTATGCTCCATGATTTCCGGTTGGACATGGTCGATGAAGTTTTGCGCTTTGTCCGTAAAAATAACGATCCATTTGGCGGCATACAAGTAGTACTTTGTGGTGATTTTTTCCAGCTGCCACCGGTCAATCGCAGTGGCGGCCGGCAAGGAAGTTTTGTAACAAACTCGTTTATATGGTCACAAAATGTATTCACCGTATGCTATTTACATACGCAATTTCGACAGAAGGATGACGCCTTATACACTGATATCTTGAACGGTATTCGTGCAGGAGTACTAACCCGAAGCCAACTGCAAGCCTTACGGGGTCGCTCAGACGCGACCGATGATCCATTTACGCCGCACACACGTTTACTTACCGTCAATATAGACGTTGATGAGGTCAATCACGAGCAGCTTGACCAGCTTGATGCCAAAGAACATATATACGAAATGGAAACGCACGGCGGCAAGCAATACGTCGAGCAGTTGCAGCGATCATGCCTGGCACCGCAGACATTACGTTTAAAACCTGGTGCCCAGGTAATGTGTATAAAAAACGCTCAAGACCGCAAGTACGTTAACGGCAGTTTAGGCAAGGTAGTGGGCTTTGAATCGTATAACGATTATCCCGTTATCGAACTGACCGACGGCAGAGAAGTCACTATTAAGCCAGATACGTGGGAGCTTATGGACGGCGATAAAAAGCGTGCCAGCATTATGCAATTTCCACTGCGGCTCGCCTGGGCAATAACCGTGCATAAAAGCCAGGGTATGACGCTGGACGCGGCCCGCATCGACCTTAGCAGGGCATTCGTAGAAGGTATGGGGTATGTTGCGCTGTCACGTGTCCGTAGCTTAAAGCATCTTATCCTTGATGGGCTTAATGGCATGGCATTACGTGTTAGCCCGCTTGCTAAAAGTATCGACATAGACCTGCGAAACCGAAGTCAGTCCGCGCTGGATGAACATGCCGATTATCTGGCTCAGTGGCAATCCGATGAAGACAGCGGCAAAAATGCCAAAGAAATGAAACCTGAGGTGATTCCCGCAGATCCCGAGCTCTTTGACGCACTGCGTGATTGGCGCGCAAAGCTGGCTTCCGAGAAAAGCCTGCCACCGTACATCATTGCTCACGACAAAGCCTTACAGGCGATCGCGGCGCTCAAGCCTCAAGATGAAAAAGCTTTGTTGGACGTACCCGGGTTCGGCACCAAAAAAGTGGAGACATACGGTCCCGACATTCTTGCACTCGTACACAATATGGCATAGTGAGGAATTTCACGCCAATCTAGGGCCGGCTGGCCTATTATACATATATGAAGTTTACGCTTGAGCCGAACCAAATCACCATTCGACTTGAGGGTTTAGAGCAACTTTGGGCGCTTAAACGCCGCATCCAAATTCCTCACTATGCCATATTGGATGTTAATTACGAGCCTAATACGCCGACACTTCAGGACTTTAGGGGACATATCCGTGAACCTGGTACGAATGTCCCTATGCAATTTGTAGCCGGTACATACCGTGGGGAAGGCCAGAAAGAATTTTGGTACGTTCATATGCACCAGCCAGGAGTTTTAACGATTCATATTAAGCCCGAGACACTACGCTATGATAAAGTCCGTGTTACGTGTGATCCCCAGCTGGCCCAGAACATTGCAGACTGGTGGCGGGAACGTAAGTAGGTTATACTGACAGATAATGAAACCAGTTATAAACGCGATAAAAACGCAGATACGAACAGGTATGCGCTCCATCGCCCGCGTGCTCAACAAGCTCAGCGGCGGTAACATTTCTCCCGACAATATTACTATCTTTGGTACGCTGATGCATTTTCCTATCGCGTATCTGATTGCAACTAATCACCTTATATGGGCTGCAATTCTGCTTGTTATTTTTGGACTATTTGACACGCTGGATGGCGAGCTCGCTCGTATCCAGAATACTTCCAGTCCCCGAGGCATGCTTCTCGATGCCTCCACTGACCGCATCAAAGAAGCTGTTTTGTACACGGGCGTAGGTTACGCCCTGGCAACCGGTCCACATCCCGGTCTGGCGGCGTGGGCTGCTGCAGCAGCCGGCCTATCTGTTTGTGTCAGCTTTATCAAGGCAAAAGGCGAGGCTGCTGTAGCCAGTTCCAGCAAAGAAATCCCGCATCACGAACTCAACCGTATGTTCTCTGACGGCATATTGACCTTTGAGATACGTATGTTCGTGCTTATCGTCGGTTTACTCTCGAGTTATCTAAGCATCGCCACTATCGTTGTAGCTGTCGGTGCTGCTATTACTGTATTGCAACGATTGATCCGTATCAGCGGAAGGTTATGACAAATCATGGCGTGCAAGGTCGACTTTCACACCCATTCGTCTGCGTCACCTGACGGCGCATTAACCAGCGCCCATTATGAACGTATGCTTATATCTGGTGGACTGAATGTCATAGCGGTTACCGATCACAACACGATTTCTATGGCACAGCAGCTTCATGAAGCGTTAGGCGAGTCTATAATCGTCGGTGAGGAAATTACTGCTATCGAAGGTGAAGTCATAGGTTTATACCTGACCTCGGCTATACCCGCGGGCCTCAGCGTCGCAGATACGATCCAGGCTATTCATGAGCAGGATGGATTGGTCTACATCCCACATCCTTTTGAAACCGTCCGCAAGGGCATATCTCTCGAAACGCTCAATGCTGTCGCAGAAGATGTTGACATCATAGAGGCTAACAATGGCCGTGCCGTATTTCAAAATTATAGTAAGCAAGCACTTGCTTGGGCGTCTAAGCACGATGTCTGCGTAGCAAGCGCCAGCGATGCCCACGGTCGTGCCGGTTGGGGGAGAACATTTACCATCGTAAATAGGACGCCAACGCGTACAAATGTACTTTCACTCTTAAAAGAAGCAAGCCACCAGCGCGGATTTCCAGGCGTAAGAGGTGTGATGTACCCTAAGATAAACCGAATGCGAAAACGGGGGCAGCATGCTTGACCATGTCCTGTTTGCGCTCTGGTTTTTTATACCTGCCGGTTTTGCTAACATGGCACCGGTGCTCATCGCGCCATTACCTTGGCTACGCGACCGAAATGCACCTTTAGACTTTGGAAAAAGCTGGCATGGCGAGCGTATTTTTGGCGCTCATAAAACATGGCGCGGTTTGATCGCCGCGATCATCGTGGCAACACTGACGTTTTGGCTGCAGCAGTGGCTCGTCCG